>Ga0126373_10000045_pt1 | contig 126140 bp, 80 predicted proteins | sample PanSoiMetPlot_11_FD_92545 | JGI IMG/M metagenome (GOLD analysis project Ga0126373, IMG submission 92545) | Tropical forest soil microbial communities from Panama - MetaG Plot_11 | ecosystem: Environmental > Terrestrial > Soil > Tropical forest > Bulk soil | place: Panama | collected 2016-02-17
GAGCCGCTGCGCACGCGGGATCACGGAGAAGTTGCCCTGCGGGCCTACGGGGTGGAATTGGCGCGCCAGGGAAATGCAACGCGAATCCGCGGTGGTCAGAAGCTGCATGCGGTTGACGCGCGGGTCCCGGGAGACCTCTCGAGTGCGGCATTCTTTCTATGCGCCGCGGCCCTGTATCCCGGATCGCAGCTGGTGATCGATACGCTGCTGATGAATCCGACCCGCGCGCGTTTACTCGACATCCTGATTTCCCTGGGTGTGCACATCTCGATCCTCCAACTGGAAGAGCAGCACGGCGAATTGGTCGGCACGGTGCAGGCCGAGGGACATGAATTGCGGTCGGTAGAGCTTGCTGGGGCCGACTCGGCCGCGCTGATTGACGAGATTCCGGTGCTGGCCGCGATCGCGCCCTACACCCGGGACGGCATTCGCATTCGCGATGCGCGCGAGTTGCGGGTGAAAGAATCGGACCGGATCCAGGCCGTCGCGCAGAGCCTGCGCGCCATGGGCGCGCAGGTGGAAGAGCATGAAGACGGCTTGACGATCCCGGGCTCCCAGAAACTCCACGGCGCTGAAATCGACTCGCGGGGCGATCACCGGATTGCAATGGCCTTTGCGGTCGCGGCGCTGCGCGCCGAGGGTGAAACTCAGATCGTCAATGCTGAGGCCGCGGCGGTTTCCTTCCCCTCCTTTTTCCAGATGCTCGACCAGGTTGCGCAGCGCTGAAGCGGCTTGCCTGTAACTCTGTCCCGATCGGTAGCACCGGAAGGCACCTCCAACGAATTACCTCCGTTACCTTCCTCGGTCCGAGTTCCTCCGCCACAATGCCGGTGATTCTTTTCGAGCCGCAAATGGCTGCAGCGGCCTCCAGAAGCGTGCTTATGACCTACAGAATGCTGGCGACGGTTCTGGTTCTGGCTTGTATGGGCCAAGCCCAGACACCGGCCAAATACCACACGGGAAAGCTGCTCCAAATGGAGTCGGTGCAGTGCGTGGTGTTCGAGGGCCAGCACGGGAGCGGGTCGGCCGGGATTGCGAATTGCCAGGAATACGTTCTTCAGGCGGACGAGGTTCTGTTCCACTTTCGCTCGCGCGATCCCAAGCGTCCGGCGTTGCTGCCGGTTGGCGAGATGGCACAGTACCGCATTGAAGAAGGGCATTTCTTCCTCCGGGCAGGAGGGCATGAGCGGGAATATTCTGTGGTCTCGATGGAGCCCCGCGAGTCGGCGGCGGCACCAGTGAAATCAGCCAAGGTCAATCATCTGCAGTAGCGATTCCCGTAGACATCGGCAGGCCGGACGGCAGGTCCAATGGTGGTCTTCCAATCGAGGGCCCGGGGTTCATCCGATTGAAAAGGGAAGGCGATCGTTCCCCGCCAAAAACGGCGGTTTTCAGCGAAATTCCTGCATGGAAAACTCGCGCTGTATGGTACAGTTCTCGCCTACTTGAGACTCTGTCTCCCGGCAAGAAAACCGCCACCCGTCAAGAGCGAGTCCGGAGGAAGGCGAATGGCCCCCGTTTACGACTTGGTAAAGGATCGAAGAGTGTATTCCATTGACGCCGACAAGAGCGTGCTGGAAGCCGCGCGATTCATGATGGAGCATAGCATCGGCGCCCTGCCGGTAATGCGCGACGGCAAGCTGGTGGGAATTTTTTCGGAGCGCGATCTGATGAATCGGGTGGTCGCTGGCGGGCGTCAGCCGGGGACTACCAGCATCTCGGAAGTGATGACTTCCAACCCCCGCACCGTTGAAGCCGACGAGAGCCAGGAAGAGTGCCTGTTCATCATGAAGGAATTCAACTTCCGCCATCTCCTCATCGTCAGCGGCGACGAGCTCAAGGGGCTGGTATCGCTGCGCGACATCCTGATGAAGGTAACCTCGGCGCGAGAACGAGTGGCGTAGGTTATATTTCCGGCCGGCTTTCTTTAGTCGGCTCTCTTTCGGAGAATCAGGTCGCCTTGCTCGGGCGGCAGTGAAAACGGAAACTCCAGGACGCGATCGCCCATGGGCAGCCGGAGCAAGAACTGCTCGGGCGTTTTCCAGCTTCCCAACCACTTGCTGCGCGTACTGAACAAGAGCCAGCCGCTCACCTGCTGATTGGCGCTGTCCAGTTGAACCGCGGGGAGACAGCTGCGACTCAGAAACTCGAGGAAGGTCGCCACCTCCTTCTGGTAGGCCTGCACGTAATGCTCGCGCTCATCCTTTTTGTCGGGGTGCTTCTTAATCTCGCGCTCGGTTTCGAATTCCAACTGGTCGGCATCATCCTGGGTACGCAACGCGAAGGAATCGGGATCGAGCGCGGTCTGCACAACCTTGTGGTGCTTCACAAACTCGAGCGAGGCCGCGCTCGGATTCACCGGAAGAGCAGTGGCTCCGTGGTAGTGAACATCAATCAGCACGCTGAAAAACGGCTCGACGCGGCGGCGCATCAGGGTGAGTTCCTGCGAGTCGACCGCCAGGGTGACTTCATAGTCGGGAGTTGCGACGCGATAGCGATACTTGCCATCGTTGCTGCGGGCGAAGGTGCAACACGGGGATCCGGCCGTCCAACGCTCGACTAGGGGCTGCGGTTTTTTTCCGCAAACGCCCGGCGTCGCGATGCACACTACCGTCCCTACGATGAAGCAGAGTGCGCTCCATGCGCGGCGCCGCAAGAGGCGGGGGCTGTACACCACTCAAGACTACTGAGGCGGCTCCTGGTGGGCAAATCGTATCGGGAAGGCGGGCAGCTCGCGGAAATCCAAAACGTGAACCAGGGGCTCCGGCAATCGCAGCATCGGGATGGTAGCCTGTTGCCGTGGCCAGGGACACAGCCAACGAAATCCTTCGTCTCGATGGGCAGGAAGTCCTCATCACGCACCCCGACAAGCTGTATTTCTCATCGCAGACGCGAATCTCCAAGCTCGATCTGGTTCATTACTACTTGTCGGTTGCCCCTGGCGCGCTGGCTGGGATCCGGGATCGTCCGATCGTTCTGAAGCGGTTCGTCGACGGCGCCGCGGGCGAGGCGTTTTATCAGAAACGGGCGCCTGCGCAGCGGCCTTCCTGGCTGCGGACCGTCACGCTGTCATTCCCTTCCGGGCGAACGGCGGAAGAGGTGGTAGTGGATGATGCGGCGGGACTCGCCTGGATCGTCAATCTCGGATGTATCGAATTACATCCGCACGCGATTCGTTCCGGCAATCTTGATCACCCCGACGAATTGCGCATTGATCTCGATCCGGTGCCGGGAGTGAGCTGGGCCGATGTATGCCGGGTGGCTCTCGAAGTGAAGGGTTTGCTTGAAGAGGTGGGACTGCGCGGATGGCCCAAGACCAGTGGCTCCCGCGGCATGCACGTGAATGTGCGGATCGAACCGCGCTGGACATTCACCGAAGTGCGCCGCGCAGCGGTCGCGTTGTCGCGCGCAGTCGAGCGGCGTGCCCCGGCCCTGGCCAGTTCGAAATGGTGGAAAGAAGAGCGGCATGGCGTGTTCCTCGACTACAACCAGAACGCTAAGGACCGGACCACATGCTCCGCCTATTCGGTACGCCCGCTTCCCGACGCCCGGGTATCGACTCCGCTTTACTGGCACGAAGTTCTGAACAGTGACCCCGCCGCCTTCACGATCTTCACTGTTCCGGAACGCTTCGCGAAAATCGGCGATCCGCATGCAGATATGGATGCCGCGTGCGGGTCGCTTGAAAAATTGCTCGAGCTCGCGGAGAAAGACGAAGCGGCTGGCCTGGGCGATGCGCCCTGGCCGCCGCACTTTCGCAAGATGGCCGGAGAAGCTGCGCGGGTAGCCCCGTCCCGCGCCAAGTCCGCAGTCAGAAAGCCGCGGACCAAGATGCCGCTCATCGTGGTTGCGAATTCTCCCGATAAAGCAGCGGCGCTGGCGGGCCTGGAAAGGTGGAAGAGCAAACATGGCGAGATCGTGCAGTTCCTTGCGGCAGACGACGTGCTGGTCGACTCCATGCGAGGCCGGTCATCCACCTGGACTCGCATCCGAATCAACCTGCGCCACGTACCGGAAGAGCTTCGGCCGGGGCAGGAAACGCCTGACCCTGATGATGACCCGACGCGTGAATGGCGGGAAAGGCGGAAACGCAGGTAAGCAGTCAACCGTTAGCTCTCAGCTTTCAGAACCTGCGGCTGCTCCCGCGTTTGGCGAACGTCGCTGCCAGCTGGATGAGAGCGCTTCGGCGATCGCCGAGACCTATCCGTTATGCGGGTCTCAAGCGCTACTACCGGGTCTTATGCGTGCGAGTCGCTCAATGTCCCTGCGGGAAAATCGCCGCCAACTCCTGCGGCGGAACGACTTCGAGCTGGGCGTAGGTGCAGTCTTTCGGGTTTTTGTCGGTTCGCCATCGGCGGAACTGTGCGATATGGCGAAAACGGCTGCCTTGCATGTGATCGTAGGCGACTTCAACCACCAGGTCGGGCCGCACCGGTTCCCAGGATAAATCCTTGCCTTGACTCCAACGGCTCTGGCCACCGGGCATCCGTTGCGGGATCGTGACTTCGGCCCCGGGTTCGGCGCCATGCTCGGCCCACTGCTTCCATGGATGAGCGGCGAGGGCGCCGGCTCGGTAAGGCTCCAGGAATTCCGCTAATTGCCGGCGCTTCTCAACCGTGAAGCTCGAACAGACCCCGACGTGTTGCAGGTTACCGGCATCGTCAAACAGCCCCAGGAGCAGTGAGCCCACCAGCGTGCGGTCGCCTTTTTTGTGCCAGCGAAATCCGGCTACCACGCAGTCGCAGTCACGTTCGTGTTTGACCTTGAGCATCACGCGTTTGTTGGGCTCGTAGGTTCCTGACGCGGCCTTGGCCATGACCCCATCCAGACCGGCGCCCTCAAAGCGGCGAAACCAGTCGGAGGCAAGGCGGTGATCGGAAGTCGCCGGGGTGAGATGAATGGGTGGCGGAGCCGATGAAATCAAAGCCTGCAGTTCATGGCGGCGAGCCTGGAACGGCTCGCCCCGCAGGTCGCGGTCTCCGTGGCAAAGCAGATCGAAGAACACAAACGACGACGGAGTCTGGCGGGAGAGAAGATTCACGCGCGAGGCCGCTGGATGGAGGCGCAACTGCAACGCTTCGAAGTCAAGGCCAATATTGTTAACAATGACAATCTCGCCGTCGAGCACGCAGCGGGAAGGCAAGGCCGAGAGGAGCGGCTCCGCAAGCTCAGGGAAGTAACGGTTGAGCGGTTTCTCGTCGCGGCTTTGGATCAGGATCTCGTCGCCATCGCGGAACACCAGTGCGCGAAACCCATCCCATTTCGGTTCGAAAATCCAATCTTCGCCGGTGGGTAATTCACCGACTCGCTTGGCAAGCATCGGCAAGATCGGAGGATTCACGGGAAGGTCCACGCCTCATGGTATACCGGCGCGGATTAGCTTGGGATTGGCGGCCGGCGAAGTTTTTCTCATCAGGGCTCTCGGCGTGTCGACCTTCGCTCAGCCTCTCAAACTTCACTCATCAAAACAGAGAAGGCAATTTTTCTCAGAAGTCGCTCGCTCATGGATTGCGCTCTGCGCCTGCTGCCGCGCGAGATGGTACACTTTCAATGTCCTTCCAAAGTGAGGGCGCGTAGCTCAGTTGGTAGAGCAATGCCCTTTTAAGGCATGGGTCGCAGGTTCGAATCCTGCCGCGCTCACCAAAGATTTTTTCATTAAATTGCGGCGTTCTCATCCATGGTCCGCAGGGGAAGAGTGCCTGTGGACGGATGCATCTTCGCCGAATCCTGGTCGAACCTCATAGAGTGCCTGTTTGCGGCCGAGGGTTGGCCGGCTGCCGAATCGCCACAAATACATGGCGGCGTAGGCGCGCCAGGGTCTCCACACTTCTGAACGGGACTCGAGTTCCTGGACGCTCCGTAGGCTGGTGGCGCGGAGAAGTCCAAGGTCGGTCGAGGGGAACGCGTCCGGTTCTCCCAATGCCCGCATCGCTACATATTGCGCGGTCCATTTACCGATGCCCGGAATCTCACAGAGATGGCCGAGGAATTCGTTGGAATCGACCACGCCCGCAAAGCTGAGCTTGCCTTCGCATACCGCGCGCGACAGCGCTCGAATGGTGTGAACGCGACTGCCGGTCAAGCCGATGGTTGAAAGTTGGGCATCGGCGAGGATCTTCGCCTCCGGAAAAAGATGGGTCAGGCCCTTTGGGCCGTCGAACTTCTTTCCAAATCTGGCCACCAGGCGGCCGGCGAGCGTGGTCGCGCCTTTCACGGTGATTTGCTGGCCGAGAATCGCGCGTACGGCTAATTCAAAACCGTTCCAAAAACCCGGCACACGCAGCCCTGGCTCCATGCGCACGATGGGAGAGAGCATGGGGTCGCCTCGAAGCGTCTGCACAATCGAGGCCCAATCGGCGTTGAGATCAAACGTCCGCCGGATACGTTCCGCAATAGCGAAGAGCAGTTGGGGATCGCCAAACTCAATCCGCGCCACCAGCCAATGGCGTTCGTGGTCCGGACAAACTTCAAAGTAGCCGGGCTTTCCGTTCAGCGAGATGGTGCGGCGGTAGCAGGCGCCTTCTACGGCTTCGACCCCTGGGGTACAACGCGGCCCGAGAAAGTCGAGCAGTCCCTGCCAGTGGAAGGGCGGCCGGAAATTGAGCCGAAACACATATTGGTTCGCGGGCTGTACCACTTTCTGTCGAGAGAGCCGGCGAATTTGCGTGGGGGTACGGTGGTAGAACTTGCGGATGCCGGCGTTGAAACGGCGAACGCAGCCGAAGCCCGCCGCAAGCGCGATCTGGCTCATGGGCAGGCGCGTTTCATCGATGAGCTTCTTGGCAAAATGCAGCCGTCGAGTCTGGGCCACCGCGATCGGCGTGGCTCCCAGGTGCTTCAAAAACAGCCGGCGAAGATGTCGTGATCCGACTCCGAGTCGTTCGGCCAGCGCCTCGACACCGCCATCCTCCAGTCCACTTTCACCGATCAAGCGCAGCGCTCGTGAAACCGTGGTGGAGGTTCCCAGCCAGGCCGGTGTTCCGGGAGAACTCTCGGGCCGGCAGCGAAGACAGGGACGAAAACCCGCTTCCGCGGCCGCAGCGGCGGTCGGGAAGTAGAGGACGTTGCTTTCCTTGCAAGTACGCGCCGGGCAAATCGGCCGGCAATAGATCCTGGTGCTGAGCACGGCGATAAAAAACTTGCCGTCAAATCGGGCGTCACGCGACAGCCTTGCGCGCGAGCAAATTCTCCAATTCAGGTCCATAAGGTTCGGTGCACCGCTGAAACAGAGGGACGCCATCAAGCATAGCTGAGGTTGGTTACGATTGTGGACGTTTTCGGACCGGGATCGAATCGCAGTTTTTCCGGCCGATCAAGGTCCGCCAACGTCCAGTCCAACCGCAATTAACGTCCGTGAATGTCCAACCTGTCGCTGGCAATCTGGCTATCGTGTCGAACTGCGTCGAGCCGGGCCCTAGCAGGCAAACGAAAACAGCTGTGCCCGGGGCCCAGCGATTGGATTCTATGCAGCGTCAGATTGGAGGACACTATGCGACCCAAGGTATCGATATGCATTACCGCAATCGCAGCTATTGCCGTATGGACGATCCTAATTGGCTTCGCGGAAGGACAGCAGGCAAAACAGCTGCCCAGATATTACGTAATTAACTTGGGGGAACCGGGCGGCGGCAATAGCGCGGCCGCAGCCAGCATTAACAATATCGGATGGATCGCAGGCGATGCCGTGCAATCCGGAAACGCCAACGAGCTGGCTGAACTGTGGGCCGGTACTCCCATTTCCCTGGGGACGCTCGGAGGCGCCAACAGCGCGGTGGCCTGGCCCAACAAGAATAACCATGGCCAGATCGCCGGGATCTCCGAAACTGCCGACATGAATCCGTTGAACGAGATATGGAGTTGTGCGCAGGCAAATTTCAGCTCCTTTCCGCCCACCGGACACATTTGTCTGGGATTTCTCTGGGACAATGGCGCGATGAATGCGCTTCCGCCGCTCCCCGGAGGCCTGGACAGTTATGCCACCGCGGTCAACAACCGTGGGCAAGTTACAGGTTGGGCGGAGAACGGCGTTCACGATCCGACCTGCAACAACACTCCGCCGATCAACCAGGTTCTCCAGTTTGAGGCAGTCGTTTGGGGGCCAAATCTGGGAGAGATGACACAGCTCTCTCCCCTGGGCTCAGATCCGGACTCGGCCGCAACCGCGATCAACGACAGAGGGCAGATCGTCGGCATCTCGGGTCTCTGCGCAAATGCCGCCGGCACTACGAGCGCTGAGCACGCAGTTCTCTGGGAGAACAAATACGCCGCCCCGATCGACCTCGGCAACTTTGATGGCGGATTAGCGTGGAACACGCCGACCGCCCTCAACAACCGTGGCCAGGTGGCTGGCTTCGGAAATCAACGGGGGAGTCCGGCGACTGCGTTCAACCCGATTGGATTCTTGTGGAGCAAACAACACGGCATCCAGTCGATTCCTCCGATTGGCGATGACGCGCAAAGTTGGGCCTGGGGAATCAACGACCATGGCCAGGTGGTAGGCCAGTCCTTCAATCTGGATACGGGCGCCGCCAGAGCTTTTCTCTATGAGAACGGCCAGTTGACCGATCTCAATACACTCGTTCAGCGGGACTCGCCCGTCGAACTTCTACTCGCCAATGACATCAATGATGCGGGTGAGATCGTCGGTTTTGGCGTCGACACCAAGACCGGCGTGACCGTAGCCTTCTTGGCGGTTCCGGCGGGCAGCAACCAGTCCGCCCAACGTCGTGCTGACAGCGAAAGTTCCCGGGTGGGCGCTGCAAACGTTGCTCGCGGTTCTACGGGCACTTTCGGTCGCTTCGCTGCTGGTTCGAGTCGATCCCGATGAAAGAGGCGACGTAGCGGTGGCAGAGTACTTGTCACAGTGATGGAACAAGGGCAGGCAAAAATCCTGCCCTTAACCAAGGCTTTCTAAAGATGAACGTGCAAGGCAAGGTGCCGACAGAAGCAGCCATTTAGGAACGTAGCGCGAATCGTGCTGTCCAAAGCATAACGTACAAATTCTCGCCATTCTCGCCGAGACTCGCTGTGGGACTCGGCAATCCGCTCTGGCACACCGTCTACAGGAATTCTGAAGGTACCCCTAAGGCCATTGCTCGATTTTCTGCGCGGGCCTCGTGTCCTAGGCTGCAAACTATGAATTCGTTTGCCAGCAGCATTGCGGATCCTCGAAGTGAACTGTACCGATTCCAAGCCGACAAAGAACTGGTGGAACGCGCCGTGAGCGGCGATGCGGATGCATTTGCAACCCTGTTCCAGACGCACCGGGGTCGAGTCTACGCAATTTGTTTGCGGATGACTAACAACGTGACGGAAGCCGAAGACCTGACGCAGGATGCTTTCATGCAGGTCTTTCGCAAGCTCTCTACTTTTCGCGGGGAGTCCTCGCTTTCCACGTGGTTGTATCGGTTGGCGGTCAACACCATCCTGATGCACTTCCGGCAACGCGGCCCCAAGGCAATCTCGATGGACGAGGAAATCGAAAGCAGCGACAAGCCGCTGTTGCCGCGACACGAGTTTGGCCGGCCCGATGGTCATCTGCGGAGCTCGGTTGAGCGCATCGCGCTGATGCGCGCCCTGGAAACCCTTCCTGCCGGGTACCGCAGAATTTTCGAGCTCCACGAGATTGAAGGGTATGCACACCGGGAGATTGCACGACTCCTGCACTGCTCCATCGGGAACTCGAAATCTCAACTGCACAAGGCGCGCCAGCGAATCCAGAAGTTGCTGCGTGCTTCCAGCCACACATCGGTCAGGGTGCCGGCAGGGGAGAAGATCCCGATGACGCCACTGGCAGTGATGGAGATCCAAAGCAACGTCAGTCCCGCTGGTCGAATGGCCTTCTAATCCAACATTTCGGGCCAGAACAAGAGAGCTCAAGCGAAGAATCTCGCTCGATGGCAGGCGGGGCGATCCCGTGAGGCTCGGACGATTACTGAATGTTTCCCGAAGCGTCGGTGTAGTATCCGGCGCGGGTGCTCACGCGCAGCACGTCGCCCGCGGTATCGGAGGCGTGAGCGACAATCGCATGATAGGTACCCGGCCGATCGGGATTTGACGACCGGTAGCCGAGCACGTACTGACTCCGGATGTCGTGCGCGATGGTCTCGGCGATGGACCTCACGTTGTCGAGGTTGTCGGGAAAGAACGCGGCTCCGCCGGTTCGCTGGCATAGAGTCTGAATGTCATCCCGGCGTTCCGGGAGAGTGCTGCCAGTTGCCTGCAACGCAATGGCATAGACCACGGGGCCGTTCTTGGTTTCGAGCTGATGCAGAGCCTCATTCAGCGTGTCCTGGCTGGCGTTGTCTTGGCCGTCGGTGATGACCAGGAGTACTTTTTTCTGATGAGGAGCGCCGCTCTCCAGATGCTCGGCGGAGGCAACCACCGCGTCATACAGCGCGGTGCTGCCCTGGGTTTCGGTGCGCATCAGGGCTGCCTTCAGCTTGCCTACATCGCTGGTAAAGTCCTGATCCAGGTAGGGCTCATCTCCGAAATTGACGACGAACACGCGATCTTGCGTGCGGCTTCCTTCCACTAACTTGAGGGCCGCTTCGCTGAGTTTCGCGCGCTTTGGACGCATCGAGCCGGAGTTGTCGACGAGAATTCCCAGGGCCACAGGCAGGTCTTCCTGGCGGAAGAAGGTCAGCTTTTGCGGCTTTCCGTCTTCGAGGATAGAGAAATTCTGGCGTCCTAAGGTGGTGACCAGGTGATTATTCTGGTCGACCACGACAGCGTGCAGGATTACTTCCTGGACTTCCGCTTTGAAGACAAAGCCGCCGCCCTGCGTGTCCTGGGAGGGCGGGTTTTGCTGGGGCTGGGATTCGGCGGGTTGAGGCGGGGCCGACGGCGTGGGCGGGGGACTCGCGTTCGAGCCATTTTGCGCCATGCCAACTGCAACCGCACACAGCAACATGACGATACCCTGGAACCATTTTCCGGCTACTGTGCTCATCGGAGTCTTTCTCCTGCGCGATCAGTAGATGACTGCAGCCTGACCCACGGTTGTCCCAATTCTGCGAGCCAGGCTGCCCGGATTTTGGATTGGCAACAGCGGCATCAGAAGCAGGCAGTCAAGGGAGTGACTTGGCCCGCCTCCACCCGATTGAATACAGTCACCTTGTCCGGCGGGCCATACGTTCCGTTGGCGCGCAGCGCTTCGTGCTGCCACTTCACCAGTCCGTACGGCTTGGCCAGGTGATACTCCTCCTTGTTGAGGCAGTGGGAATAGGTTTTGTCGCAGGTATACCGGTAGCTGATCACCAGGGTGGTGAGATCGTCCGGGAGATCGCCTCCGAGAGTTTCCTTATAGGGTCCCCAAAGTTCATTGATCACATAACCCAGATTCTTGGTAACGAAGCTGTCACAGCTGGAATGAATCTGGTACGTGGAATCACTGACAGTGATGGTAGATCCGGGATAGCCGCCTCGAGCGTAGCGCGGCACCAGCGGCATATTGAACTTGCCGGAGGTCCGGCTATGAAAGACCTTGAAGCTGCGCGGATTCTTCCAGTCCAGTTCGGTCACCCACAGGTAGATGTACTTGCTGTCGTACAGTTGAATGTCCCAGGGAAACCCTTGGGTAGTTTTTGTCCAGAGGAAACGGTTGGATTCCAGGTGGGTGAAAATGGGATTGGAGGTCCCGGTCATGTGATGGGCGTATCGCAAGTCAGAGGCCATGGTCATCCACGTCAGCATGTCGTAGACCACGGGGGTTGTCGTTGACGAAGGCAGCGCTGGAGATGCAGTTTGTGAACTCGCTCCGCAGGCTGTCAGGCACACTACAAGCGCAACGAGAGTGGATCTCACTCGGTTTGTTCACCTCGATTTGTAGGAACTACGGAATCTGCACGCCGGACGTCTACCAGTAGGTGAAGTTCAGGTTGTCAAGCCACACCGAGTAGGGAGCTTGCTGGTAGTTTCCGTCCTGCTGGTAATTCACCGTCACTCCGTACCACGTGGTAGGCGTGGGACTCTCGTAGTAATTGAGGACCGAGGTCTGGTTGTTCAGCGTGATGGACTTGAATAACAGGTGATTGTCCGAAGTGCGCTGCGCCTGAATGACGAGGTGGTTCCAGGAATTCGCTACGGGATTGCAGGCAATCCCAGTGGGCAGCCATTTCTGGCCGGGGTTGTCCCAGATATCCCACTCATTGCCCCCGCCAATGCGGCACTCATGTCCCCAAATGTAGGACTGGCCGTTGACGAACTGGTTGATATCAAACTCGAGGGCTTGAGCGGCGCCGATATCCGAAACGTAGAAGTACACGTCGTAGGTAAAGTTGTGAATTTGAGGAACGAGTGTATGCGAGTAGTCGGGAAGTCCTTGTGAAGAGAAGTCTCCGATGAGGTGATTGTTCCAGAGCACATCGGAATAATCGGTCTGGCCGCCAATGGACATCTGGCTGGATGACCCGCTCAACGAGGGAGAGGAGACGCCCTGTTTCATCGACCAGGTCACTTGCGGGCCGCCGGGTTGGCAGGAGGAGCAGATCGCATATCCCGGGGCCAGCAGACCATAGCCGGTCCAACCGCTTTGCTGCTGCAGGTTCTTGAAAGTATTTCCGCCCGCGCCACCGCCACCAGCGCCGACCGTGAGGGCAACCGGGGCATAGGACGAGCCTCCGCAGTTATCCCATTCCTGAACCACGGTGTGATACGACCCGGGATTCAGATTCAGCAGCGTGTTCAAGCGGGCCCCGTTGACGACGTAGGCCAACTGGCCGGGGCCGGTATAGATGCCCATCGAAGCCACGCCTCGCGGGCAAGACGAACTGGCTGAGGCCACATATTGAACTGTGGAACCGACCGAACTGTTGTTGACGGGAGCGCTCACCTGCACCGAGCCGGCGCCCGAATTCGCGCCGCCCACATTGATGGTGACCGGCGTGGTGGCACTGCCTCCGCAGCGGTCCCATTCCTGAATCACGGTGTGATAGGTGCCGGGATTCAGATTCAAAAGCGTGTTCAGGCTGGCTCCCTGCGACTTATAGGCAAGCTGCCCCGGCGCGGTATAAATGCCCATGGCATCGACGCCTTGCGGGCAGGCGCTGGAGGCGCTCGCGACGTACTGCACTTGGGGGGCAACGTTCGCATTGTTCTGCGGAGCCGAGACCTGCACTTCGGCCGCTGGTGCGCCCACCTGAATCTTGACCGGCGCCTGCATCGAGTCGCCACAGTTCGTCCAGGCTACAACTACGGTGTTGTATGTACCCGGGCTGAGATTCAGCAGAGTGTTTAATCGCGGGCCGCTCACCGTATAGGCCAAGACGTTGGGCGCGGTGTAGATGCCCATGGCTGAAATGCCTTTGGCACAAGCACTGGTAGCGTTGGCTACGAACTGCACAGTGGTGCCGACGTTGCTACCCCAGGCTGGGGCTGAAATCGAGATGCCTGCGTGGGCGAGGGTTCCCGAACTCAATGCGAGAAGGAGTGCTAGCTTTCTCACTTACGACTCCCGACCGCAGAACATTCCACAAACGGACTGTCCGCACGGCTTCTGGTGTTAGGGTTGAGGGGATTCTAGGAAGATGAGGCTCCATCCTCAAGAAGAATCGGACAGTTGCGGGTACTCAAAGGTTCTAGTCCCTCCGGCGAAAGCCGCGCTGGACGGGCTTTTTCGCGCCCCAGTAGGCAAGGCTTCACCAGAGACTCAACCTCCGGGTGACTTGCGAACCGGATTGAGTTTCAATCGCGCGGAAGTTTTCTACGGAGTTCCCCTTAGCTTCGCGTCGGAGTTGCGGCCGGGAGTAATTCACATGCATCTCTTTGCCGCGCAGCTGCCATCGGAGAGGCAGGTTTGTCCGGTTGCAAGGAGATCCCCCTCCTTGCGTGTCGAGTGGCGGGTGCTGTTAAAAGCGTCGGGAATTGCACCTGTCGGTCGTTGCAAACGACGAAAACAGAGGAGAGCCCGTGGAACTCGGTGCGTTTGTACTGATCCCCCAGGTTTCGGAAGGCAGTGTTCGATTCAGAAGGAACGCTAAGCCCACGAGCCAGCTTCAACAGACAGCAGTGTACCCGTCACCGTTGTGGCCTGTGTTGGGCAAAAACCTGTTGCAGCATTGGATGGAAAAGATCCGCGGCCTCGGCATTCAAGTGATGTCGGTTGGCGAAGACATCCCGGCGAGTGCCGAGACATTGTTCTCCAATTTCGCGAGGCAAGGGCTGGAAAGGTTTCTGGTGGTTTGTCTCAAAGCCTACGCCGAGATCGATCTGACGGATTTCGTTCGTTTTCATCGCGAGACTTGCAATCCAATTACAGAAGCGATTGACCAGGAAGGACCGCTGGGTGTCCGGCTGGTAGACCGGGGTTCGTTTTCTCCCGGTGCAAGCTGTGCGAGTGAATCAGAGGGGCTCGGCCGATTCGCGGAGTATCGCTTTGCGGGGTACGTGAAGCGCATGATGTCGCCGCAGAGCTACTCGGACCTGGTCTCCGACGCGTTGAAAGGGCGATGCGCCCTACAGCCCGTGGGGTCGCAGGTCGGCGAGGGCGTATGGGCTGGTGAAGGCGTGCGCATGGCGCGGTCGGTGCGGTTGAGCGCTCCCTGCTATGTGGGCTCGAACACGATATTGCGTGACTGCGTTTCGATTGGACCGTTCTCCTCTGTCGAGAACAACTGCTTCATCGATTGCGGGACCACCATCGAGAGTTCAAGTGTCCTGCCCCAGAGTTTTCTAGCCGCCGGTTTGAATGTGCGCCGGTCGATCGTGGATGGACCCTATCTCGAGCATCTCGACAGTGGAACAACGGTCGACCTGCGAGCGTTTGGGCTGGGCCGTCGTGTCGGCAACGAAGGCAGGATGAGGTTCGACCGGAGACTCCGCCCCCAAGCTGGGAGCGGACCTGCAACTCCGGCACGCGCATTTGACGTCGACCCGATCTCTGTTCGTCCCAAAGCGGTCGCGGGCCCTCAGCCATGACCGACTCCCGTTCCAGATATTCAGAGGTGGTAGTGGTGCGAGTCCCGGAGCGGCCCGAGGGCCGAGTTGGGCGCGCCTTCCGCCGGGGCCTTCGACGAACGGTTGCTCAGATGCTGCGGCCGGCAGTCGTGCTCGAGCTGCCGTCAACCTTCCAACTTGATAACGAAGCGCTCGATTTTCTTCTGGGTTGTGCGCGCGAGGCGGCCGGACACGACGCGGAGGTCGCCATTGCAGCGACCAGCGCGCACCACCGTGTCGTGCTGGAACTCACCCGGATTTCGTCCGTGCTGCCAACTTTCAGCTCGAGCGAGGAAGCGGTCGCGTGTATGGACAAAGACCGAGGAAGTCCGATCGCCGCGAAAGATTCTCCGGCGCCGTCGATGGTTACGCTCGACGCACCGACGACGCAGGAAAGGGGTTTGCTATGAAGAGCAGAGCAAGCGGGCCTGTCCGTCTACCCCTGGTCGTGATCGTGATGGCAGCGTTTGTGCTGGCGGAGACGCCCATGTACGCCGCTCCCCAACAAAGCAGCCAACCGGCTTCCAATGCCCAGCAGCAGGACTCACATACGAGTGCGCCGGCGGAGACACCATCGAGTTCGCTGCCCAATGCCCCGCAGAGTGCGCAGAGTTCATCGCAGCAGCCAGCGCAGAACGCTCAGCAACCGCCCCCAGCCGCGCCCGCAGGAGCCGCGGCAGCCCGCGCTGGAAATGTGAAAGGAGTTCCTGCGTCCGAACCGGTCGGAGCAGCCATCGCTCCGCCTAAGCAACATCAACGCCGTTCCCTGATTATCAAGCTGGGCCTGGCCGCGGGCGCCGCGGTTGCGGTCGGAACCGCCGTGGCCCTTTCCAAAGCAAGTCCGTCGCGGCCTCCTGGAGCCCAAGCCTCAACAACTCATCCATGACATTGATTTTACGAATATGAGTGGACATCACTATATGCCCAGCACGCGCCCCTTCCTCATCACCTTCTCTGGCATTGACGGAGCTGGGAAGACCACCCAGATCGAACGGCTTTCTGCACGCCTGTCGGCGCAGGGCTATCGGGTGGCTTCCTTTGCCTTCTGGGATCAGGTTGCTGTCCTGCCTGGTCTTCGCACCGGCTTCAGCAGCGCCGCCGGCCGAGGAACGTACGTGGCGGCTGCCGGAACTGCCAAGAACAACAAGCACATTCGAACCTGGTACTTGAGTGCAGTACGCTCCGCACTTTATGCCTTCGATGTGGCGCGCCTTCGCTATTTGTCGCGGCGCCTGCACACTCGCGAGTATGATGTCGTGATCTTCGACCGCTACATCTACGACCAGCTGGCGACCCTCTACTCGCAACATCCGCTGTCGCAGGCCTATATCCGATTCTTGCTGCGCCTGGCGCCTCGCCCCGATCTCGCCTTTGTGCTGGATGCGTCCCCCATGGAGGCATTTCTGCGCAAGCCTGAATATCCGCTGAAATTCATGTATTCCTATCGCGATATTTTTCTGCGTCTGCACGAGATGATCCCGCACCTGGTCGTGGTCCCGCCGTCCGGCGTCGATGAGACTGAAGCTGCGATCGCGCGCCGCCTGTCGCAATACGCCGGTCTTTGCCTCCTACAGAAAGATACCGAGAGTTTGAATGCAGCACCGGTGGACGTGAGTTAGTCCATTGAAATGCCGCACTTTCTACAGTTCTTCGATAGGCAACGTCTCTCTGTATAAGCCCATCCAAACCGAGCACCATCTGGAGACGAGCTCGGCATGGGATCTTACTTATCGGCTACGGACTTCGCCTTAGTTATTCCAACTCTTAATGAAGAAGAAAACATCGGCACGCTACTGGATTCGGTACAGGAAGTACTGGAGCCGCTCGGCATTTCGTACGAAGTAATCATCGTCGATGACAACAGCAGCGATTACACTCCGCAAGTTGTGCGGAGTCGCGCGCGCCATGACTCGCGAATCCAACTATTGACGCGTGTCGGCAAGCGTGGCCTTGCCGGCGCGGTGCTTGAAGGCTGGTCGCGTTCCAAAGCTGCCGTGCTCGGCGTGATGGACGCCGATTTGCAGCACCCTCCTGGTTTACTACCGGCTTTGCTGGAGGCCGTTCAGGCTGGAGCTGACCTTGCGATCGCCAGCCGATACGCTCACGACAATGGGGTCACGGGTTGGAATCCAATCCGTGCGGCTATATCCCGCCTCAGCACTTTGGCGACACTGCCATTCTTGCGCAAGAAAGCTCGCGTTACCGATCCCATGTCCGGTTTTTTCGTCCTTCGGCGCGAGTGTATTGATGGGATCGCCTTCCAGCCTCAGGGCTTTAAGTTATTGCTGGAAATTCTGGTGCGAGGGCGAGCCAAGCAGATACGGGAGGTACCGTATCATTTTGGCGTCCGCCACGCGGGTAAGAGTAAGGCAGGTCCTGCTGTCGCGTATTACTACCTGCACTTACTCGGGCGTCTCTCGAGAGAGACTCTCCTCAGGTCGGGCCCGCAATGAACATCGCGCTGGTCACAGCTTTTCCTCCGAGTCGCAAGGCCTTGAATGAGTATGGTTTTCATATCGCGGAGCAACTGCGCCAAAGTAGCGGTATCAACTTAACCATTCTGGGCGATTATCTCTCCGAGGTTGAGCCGGAGTTGCCAGGTTTTCGGGTGATTCGCTGTTGGGGCTTCGACCGCACCGGGAATGTGGCTACTTTGCTTCGGGCGATGCGCAGTATCAGGCCGGACGTGGCGTGGTTCAATCTCGGGTTTGCCAGTTTTGGGGCGAGAGCGCTGCCCGCGATGCTGGGCCTTGCGACCCCGGCAGTCACCCGGTTTGCGGGCTGCTACACGCACATCACGCTCCACCAGTTGTTTGAAACGGTGGATCTGGCAGACGCGGGGGTTACGCGCCCGAACCTCTACGCGGCGGGCGGATGGCTGGCGACGCATTTGTTGCTGAGCGCCAACTCGGTATCGGTGCTTTTGCCCACTTACAGGCGCACGCTTCAGAGTAAGTACAGGCGCGGTCGTGTCAGTACGCGATCGCATGGGATCTTTGCGGGAACGCCAAGCGCCCCCGAGTGGCAGAAGCGCGGGAACCCAACACACCGCATCCTTGCGTTCGGGAAGTGGGGGACGTACAAACGACTGGAGCTGCTGATCGAGGCCTTTCAGCAGATCGCGGCTGTCCTGCCTGACACGCAGCTCCTGATTGCTGGCGGAGACCATCCAAAGACTCCCGGCTACGTCGCCGGCATGGCCGAGCGGCATGCCAGCAGCCAGATTCGCTTCCTGGGGTACATTGCGGAGTTGGACGTGGCGGAGCTGTTCCAGAGCGCGAGTGTCGCCGTCATGCCATACACCTCTTCGGCTGGATCGAGCGGAGTGGCGCATGTGGCGGCACAGCATGGTGTCCCGATCATTGCGTCCGACATTCCGGATTTTCGGGAACTCGTGGAGCACGAAGGGCTGGCTATTGAGTTCTTCAAGCCCGAGGATGGGGCCAGTCTTGCGGCCAAGGCGATCCAGTTGCTGACCTCGCCTTCGCTCCTCACCGCGATGGCGCAGCAGAACTTCGCGGCGGCACTGCAGATGACCATGCCAGAAGTGGTACGCCAATATATTCGCTCGTTTGACCGGAACCACCGCCTGCAAGTGCTTCAAGGCCTGTCGAAGGTTCGGGGCTCAGCCCGGTGGTTCCAGCGCCGGACCTCCATGGCTGTGCGCTGGGCCGAAGAGGTGCAGTCCTGGAGCGAACCACCCGCACCGAAGGCGGGTCCAACCGAGTCTTAACAGCGCGGATTCAATCCACCTTCACTGCTGACACTCGATGTTCCGCGAATTCTGCGGAAGACCGCCGTTCTTACGGAAGATGATCCAGGTAGCAGGCGCCGCCCGTATTCTGCGCGGGAGGCGACGGGGGCGTCATCCACGGCGGGTTGGAGAAGTCAAAGAACTCAGTCATGTCCATCTGCGCGCCGTCACGGGCGGTGAGGGACTGCAACCCAAAGCGAGTTTCAATCAGTTTAAGAATCGCTGTATAGTCCGCCGTCGTGTGGGACACGTAGTTCTTTTTAGCAAAGGGAGAAATTACGATGAGCGGTACGCGATAGCCGGTGAATGTGAAATCACAGTTTGGACCCGACCCCTGCATACAGACGTCGCCCGGTTGCAGATCCACCGGCTTGATCCCGTCAGGGCTGACCGCCGAGGCAGGCGCCACGTGGTCGTAAAACCCTCCGCCTTCATCAAAAGTAAGAATGAAAATCGAATCTTTCCATGACGGACCTTGCATCACCGCGTTGACCAGCGACTCTACGTAGCTCGCGCCTGCCTGGATGCTGCAGCAGGGAGGATTCGAATCGAAGTCGGAGGGATGTTCGTCCAGACCCACATTGGACGGCGTTTCCAGAAATGCAACCTGCGGCAGCGTTCCATTCTTTGCATCGCTGATGAATTGCGTTTGCGGAACCACATTTTGGGAGAACTGACTCAGAATCGTCTGCCCATAGGCGAAGAGCCGCGTATAGCTCAGTCCCATGAGACACGAAGGCGTTGTACATCCCGACCCATCCGGGTGAACGTAAATCTTCCACGTGACACCTGCTTGCTGCAGGTTCTGAAAAATGGGAGGCGCAGAGATGGTCTGGTTGTCCCCTAAAGGATACACGTGGCCTTGCGAAGTTCCTCCCAACAGGAACATGTGGTTCGCTGGACTGCGGCTCAAAACTGGAGAAAACCAGGCATCCGAGGTCCCAAAGTTCGAGGCCATGAAGTAGTAGTAGTTGAGATCGGTTCCGTCGTAATAGCCCATTGCACGTACGCCGTTAACATCGCTCATCGGCGGCTGGATATTGCGAGCGTCATGGGCAGCGGCGAAAACGAAGCCATCGAGGCTGGCAGTACCCGAGGTGGGCGACGATAAATTGAAGTCGATGTGACTCTCGTTCCAGGAGGGGCTCGGATTCTCTATGCATTCGGTTTGCAGATGGAAGGACGCGACCGGCTGGCTGCTTGGGTCAATGTGGCAATCGTTTGGCGGAAACGCGAAAGCGGGATCGCAACCGGGATTGCTCGGTAGCGAGCCAGTCGGGAATTGGGGGAGTCCGTTGAAGGGCTGGTCGGGATAGCCGTTGCTTGCCCAATATTGACGAAGAGCGCCAAAGTAGTGATCCAAAGAGCGATTTTCCTGAACCAGAAAGATGATGTGATTGACAGAGGTTTGAAGTGAGCCCCCGTTGGTTGCGCTCGTGCCGCTTCCGTTTTTCAATCCCTGACAGCCGTTGCACAAGCCGAGCGACAACAGTACTGCCGATGCCAGGGAGATTCGTAAACCGACTGAAAGGGGTCTCATTCAGATTTCCTCCAAAGCGCAGATTCGCTGCCGGCGTTCCGAGACAGAAGCGCGGTGCCACGTTCATCCCACTTATTCATGCGGTCGATCTTGATTCGAATTATGGTCAGGGGGTCCGGACGAAGGTGGCGCTTGGGGCGGTGGCGGCTGGGTCTGGGGTCCCGCACCCGGCGGCGGCAAGGGCGGCAGGGGCGGATTGGTGACACCGATCGGCCGCGCGGGCTGTGGAGAGGCGTTTTCCGGGGAAGCCTCGGAGTTCCGCGTGACCAGGTGAATTGGGCGGTTGGCGCGCCTTTTCGCTTCCTGAATGCCCCTCAGGACCGAATTCACATCGGCCTGATTGCCTCCTGCCAGGTCGTCGAGCTTGCGTCCTTCCGCATCAGTGCGGGTCGAATAGGTGACGCGAAGTGTATTGTCAACCCCGGCCCGAGCCGAGGCGTAATACATCTCGGCACTCTCGCGATCCCCGTTCAATTCGGAGAGGTAGCCGAGATTGTTCAGCGTAAAAGCGTTGCTGGAATCGAGGCGGTAAGCCTGCAAAAAGAAATCGCGCGCAGCCGTGGGATTGTTATCGTTGAGCGCTGAAACTCCGCGCAGATTCAGCCGGGCGGCAGCCGCCTCCGGAGCCTCGCCCTTGGCCAGCGTCTGGTTAACCGCGGCGGCATTTTGCGCAGCTACTTCACTGATTGGCTTGCCACGCCACTTTGCGCGAGGGGTCAACACGATCGGTTCTTTCGAGTGCAGGCTCGCGGCAGCGGAGTAGTAGCGTAAAGCCGAGTCAAGATCGCCCTCGGATTCCATTACGTAACCAAAATTATTCAGCAGGAACGGATTGCGCGGGAAACGCGGCAGGGCCGCCTTCAGCATGGCTTCGGTCTCAAACAAGTGCCCGCCCTCGAGTAGAACGATGCTCTTCTCGTTCAGCAAATTCGCTTCGAGACTGGAATTCCCGCCAGGATTGAAGGCCTCGCTGACGGTTTTGCCTTGCAAACCGTGGCGCGTACTCTCGTCGATCACAGCTTGTGTTTGGTTCTTGGAAGCCAACGCATAGAAGCGCAGCGCGCGGCTTGCCTGACCCTCGAGCTCCGAGAGGTATCCCAGATTATTCAGCGTGAACGGATCGTTCGGATCGAGCAGATAGGCTTTATAGAAGAGCTGCTTGGCTTTCTTTTCGTGACCCTTTTTGAGTTGGCGAACGCCTTCGCGATTCAGATTCTGAACTGGAATCGGGGGAGTGCTCTTGGGTATGCTGACGCGCAAATCGCCGGCATGCGCTGCCATTGGCAACAGCAGGGAAAACCCAAGCAGTCTCGCCAGCCACAAGTTGAGGCTCCTGGAAATAACCGCACCTCGCTCTCGACCGGCTTAAGATGCAATCCCGCATCAAGGTGTTGGCCTACGGTAAATCCTGCAGGTGTCGCACCCAACCGCTGGACACGGGATAACATCCAAAGACTCCGATGCTTATCGCATTCGTGTTTGCAGCGTGCCTCGCGTATGGCCAAACGGCGGCGCCTCCGCCGTCGCCTTCTACAGGGACCACCGCGGCGCATCCCGACGACACGCGGAACCTGTTGGCACTTCCTCCGCTGCCCAAAGGAAAAGTCAGCGTGGTCGGAGGAACGGTGAACAAGGTGGACCTGGTCCACGACCAGCTTGTGATCCGGGTATTCGGCGGAAAAAACCTGCAACTCTCCGTTGATCCTCGAAGCTCGGTCCTGCAGGACAATCGCCCGATCACGCTCAGCCAGTTGCGCCCCGGGATGTCGGTTTCGGTGGATACTCTGCCAGACGGCCGAATCCTCTTTGCCAAGACGGTGCGGGTGAATACTTCGTCCAACCTGGCTGAGATCCGCGGACAGGTCGCCGCCTACGACGCAAGCCGTCAGATTGCCATGGTTCACGACGAGCTCTACCCGTCGGAAGTGAAGGTTCGGGTGCTGCCGAACACCAAGTTCACACGAGACGGGAAAGTGATCGAGCGAAGGACGCTGCGCACGGGCGACCTGGTGCACGTGGTGCTGGCGAATACGCAACAGCCGGCCGACGCTGCCGACACGATCGAGATTGTCGCGGAGCCGGGCGATCGCTTCACGTTCAGCGGCACGCTTGCCGCCATCGATTTGCGAATGCACACCATGACCATCTTGAATGCAACCGATGGCGCCATGCACGAAGTTTCGATTGCGCCCATCGATCAGGAGACGCTGAGAAGTCTTCGAGAGGGTGCTGAGGTCTCCGCGGAAACCCAGTTCGATGGAACCCGTTATGTCGCGCGATCGCTAAGCGTGCGTGCGGGGAACCCGTGAGGCATGCTTCGCCCCGCTGAAGCTGTTTCAATCGCCGAGCTCCGCCTTGGGGTCGACGTCGAGAGTTCGGAGAGCACGCGTTACCGAATCGTCCCCGTCATGAAACGCGTAGCGCAGCCGGTTGCGGGCATATCGCCAAAGACTGTTCAGGTCCGTTTGATACCAGCAACAGTTCTTCATCTGCGCGGAAAACCCGCAATAGTAGCGGAAGCGCCCGAATGCTGAGTCGGGATCGAGCAGCATGGCGGCGGCCATGCGATGGTTGCCTTCGATCAAGGTAAGGGGGCCGGCATCGTCCTGGCCGATCAGGAGAACCGAGTTTGGTAGCTGATTTTCCAGCAAATCGGCCTGCATGGAATGCAGCTTCTCCAGGAATTGATCACGGCCCGGCAATTCGAGGCTTTCCTGGATTCGCGCGATGATTCCCGACAAGAAAAAGTCCCCTCGCGCAAATCTTCGCCAATCGTTCCGAGGGAACGCTCTTACCCGCGAGATCGCCACTGGATCCAATTCAATTTCCCACCACTCGGTGTCTGGCGGCAGTTCACGCCAAAGCTTTCCGCGCCGGCGAAATAGCAGAACTCGCCGCAGGTAGTTCTCATCTTGACTGGCTAGCGCGGGGCATTGCACCAGGTCCCGGAAGTGATCGCGATAGCGGTCGAACTCCCGATGATAGAATTCGCCCTTCAAGAATTCCGCGATTACCTCTTCTTCCGCAACCCTGCGCAGCTTGTGCAAGTGGCCTGTCTGCGCCGACGGCTGCGGCGTCGCGTCAGGCCGGGCCCAGAGCGGCGCCGATACGGCGACCAGCAGTGCAGTCATGAGCACAAGCTGAACCAGAATCACTTGAGCGAGCGATGCGTGGAACATCGCGATGCCGACCACCAGCAACGCACTCGTCGCAAACTGCACCCAACTGACGTGCCCGATGCGGCGAGACATCTCGTAGGTCATCAATACGACCGCGATCGAATAGATGGCGGTCATTCCCGCGTACAGCGTTAGCAGCGAAGAAAACGCTCCCTGCATCGGGAGCAGGAATTGCTTCCCCAGGATGAACGCCCAAAGCGTGCTCGGGGCTGCCCAGACCAGGAAAACGAAGACCGTGGTCAAGCCGACGACCAGCAGCAGCGCGGTCCGCAGCACAAATTGCCCGGCCTTTTCGTGGGAGCTGCTCGCCGAGGCCGGGAACATGCTGCTTACCACTGACCAGGAGAGCATGTACACGACCCGCCCGACGAGGGCGACCCCTGCATAGATGCCGGCGAGCGTGGGCGCGAAATAGTGCTTCACCAGCAGGATGTCGAGATTGCTGATGATCACTTGCCCGATGAAGAAGACGCCCGCCTGCAGACCCTCGCCGAACGAAGCGGCCTCGGCCTGAGCCTCTGCCAGGCGGAACGCGCGATGCGGAATCGCGACCAGGTAGGCGGCGACGATTGACAGGGTGATGCCGGTGATGACGCCGGTGACCCCGAAGCCGTAATAAAGAAGCAGAACCGCGACCCCGAGTTTTGTGGTCGCCTCGACAATCACATTGCTGGCCAGGCGGCGAAACTCGTAGCAACCCTGCATTCTCCCGCGCTGCACTCCCAGCGGGATGTAAACGGCGGCTGCAATCGCCAGTAAGTCGATGTCATGAGCCGCCGGGAGCTTGAGAAAGCGTGTGATCCACTGGCTTTGGAACGCCAGCACGAGGCCAACGCCGGCCCCGATCTGCCAGGCTCGCCGTATCAAAGTCTTGTAGACGCCGGCTTTGGCAGAGAGCCCGTCGCTCTTGGCGACCAGTTTGGAGCACACCAACTGGAAAGACAGGGTCACCGATGAAGCCAGCATGAGCAGGGTATAGATGGCCGTAGCATGGCCAAAGCCAGCGGCGCCAAGCATTCGAGCGACCACGATGTTGTAGAGGAGATTAGTCGCGGCGACCGCGCCCGTGCTGGTGAGCAGAATCATGCTCCCACGCACCACGCGGGCGCGCACGACACCGTCGCTGCCGGGCACGTCCGGAACCATGACTGCCGGCAGGCTGGTCAGCTGCGGTTGCGGCAGTTGTTCTTCGCTTTGGAGCTTCCTAGTCAACAAGAGGTGCCACGGCAATCGTCAGCTGGCGCGCCTGGGCTCGCAGTATGACGAGCTTCATTCCATTGGTGCCATCGGGTAGATTGCGGAACCCGGGTCTAAAAGAGCTTGAAACGAACTACCGGAACCAGCGACGTGTGACTATGCCCGGGGAAGTCATAGAACGTCTGCTGTTCCAGGCCGAATGAGAGCTGCATCGGGTACGCCACCGAGGCGGTCTGGCTTCCATCATCTCTCTGCCACCGATGCGATCGCTGATAGGAAACTTCAAAACCGCTGGTGATGTTGTCATAGGCGTGGAAGCTTCTTCCGGAAGACCACGAACCGGTGGCGCTCAGCGACCAATGCTCGGTGAGCCTGGCATCGACTCCGAATCGGGGGCGCAGCGTCTGCGCAATGGCAAACTGGGTGCCTTCCACGCGCCAGGCGCGCAGGTATTCCGCAACCGCCGATACGGTGAGTCCCGCCCCGAATTTTCTTTCAAGTCCCGCGTACGTGGTGGTGCCGTAGTATTCGTGCACCGAAGGCCCGAAGAGCAGATCGCGGGCGTTGTAGCCGGTGAGCAGAGCTGTCCTGCCCCATGGCCGTCCGACCCGAAAATCGATGGCGCCGGAGAAATCCCGAGAGTGCAGGTTCTGTTCCGTGAAGGGACCTGCTTCGCGGATCACGTCTCCCGAGAAGGACAGCCAATCTCCAATCGGGCTGCTTGCGACATAGAGAAACTGCCGAAACAGATTCTGGTTCATGGCCAGGGGAGAGAGGGTATCGCGTCGAATGGTGTACTGCAGGCCGGGCGTGATGCGGAAGCGCACATTGCCGATGTTGATGACCGGGCTGACCGACCCATTGAAAATCGTGTCGAAGGTGTTGCGATCCTGAATGAGGAGCTGGCTGGGGAACGAAACGGCTCCTTGCGAGTTTCGCTCAGCCACGAAGCCGCTGACCACGGGAAACGAGCCTGGGTGAAACTGGAAGTTTGAAGCTCCAAAGGTCTCGATTGAGCGGCGCGGTGGCGGCAGCAGAGTGCCCTCGTTTTGCACTCCCAGCAAGCGCGCATCCATCTGGTAGATATTTTCATCTTCGAACAAGGGCGCAACGTGGAAGTCAGAGCTCACGCCCAGGCGATCTGTGATCTGGCGACCCTCTTCCCCAGCCAGCGCCAGCTCGGCATTGCGCGTGCTTGCGTCCTCAGGATCGATCGCATTGGCTTGGGCAAACGCGGTGAGAGCTTGGCGGCTATCTCCGCGCTGCCAGTTCAGATTGCCGGTGGCAACCAGGTAGCTGAAATTGTTGTTGGCGTCCGGCTCTGAGCGGACGCTCGCCAGTTGTACCTCGGCATCGCGAGTGTCGCCCTGCGCCATCGACGCATTGGCCATACCCACCGCCACAGCGACCTGGTCCGCACCCTCGCCCTGGGCCCTCTCGTAGAGGCTCTGGGCAATCGCATACTCGTGAATCGAGGCGAGAATGTCAGCCGCATCCAGGTAGTCGTTGCCACTGACGGAACTGTTTCCCTCCACTTGTGCCTCGGCAAGGCCAAGAGCCACCTGTTGCTGCGCGTCGATCTGTTTTCCTTCGGCAGCGAAGAGACGGCCCAGCGCCAGCCGGACCTTCAGACGGTCGTCGGAGGTCTCGAGCGCCCGGGAGTATCGGGTCATCGCCTGGTCCCGTCGTCCCATGATCTGGAGAGCGTCGGCCGTGACCAGCAGTACTCGATAGTCTCGGCCGCCGGCGCGCTCAGCAGCCTCGATCGAGTGCATCGCCTGATCTTGCTGCTGCAGACGCGCATAAGAGCGCGCCAGCTGCGCCTGAATCATCGGGTCACTGGAAACAGATAACGCCTGGGTCAGCGTGTCAGCCGAAGGCTGGTATTGCCGCAGATGGTATTGCGTGTCAGCCAAGGCAAGATAGGTTTGAACATCCTGGGGATTGAACTTCAATGCGGCGCGGTATTCCTCTTCGGCATTCGTCAGCATGGCGCGCTGCCGATAGGCTTCCGCTTTCGCCAGGTGCAGGCTGTCGGATTCGGGAAGAAGCTTGCTGGCGAGTTGAGCCTCGTTCAGTGCGGCTTGCGATCGCCGGAGCTGCAGAAGAGAAAATGCAAGTCCGAGGTGTGCTTCGCCATAATCCGGCTTGAGCTCAAGCGCCTTGCGGAAGTCTTGTTCGGCCTTGGTTGCCAGGCGCATGTCGTTGTAGACATAACCCCGGTTCATGTATCCGGTCGCCATTTCGGGATCGATCTTCAAGGCGTTCGTGAAGTCCTCAACGGCCTGGGAGTACTCACGATCGTGGGCATGAACGTAGCCTGCGACCAGCGGCAAATCACGGTCCCTGGTGAGTCGCGGCTGATAACGGCTGACCACCGCATTTGCGTCGTCATATCGCTTGGAAAACAGCAAGTCATAAGCCAGGTAGTCCACAGCTTCGCGATCGTCGGGCAACTTTTCCAGGACCCGATAGCCGAGATCGGCGGAGGCGCCGTAGTTGCCCGTGAGCGTCAGGTATCGTTCGTGCTCGCGCATGACCTGCGGGTTGTTGCGCACGGTTTCAGAGCTGCGATCCAGCCAATGCTTAGCAAGCGGAAGCTGATGGGCCTCGAGCGCCGCGTTCATCGCGCCGGAAGTAATTAATGGGTGCGAGGGCGCCAGCGCATAGGCTCGCTCGTAGTTAACTTCTGCCTGGGCGAAATCACCGCTGGCACTGTCCAGGTCTCCCAAGGCGAGGTAGGGCAGATAGTTTTTCGGATCCTGTCGAGCAAGCTTTTCAAACTCGGCTCGAGCCGCCTGATTATCTCCGGACTCCCGCAGCAAAAAACCAAGAGAACCGAGTGCAGCGGGGTTATCGGGTTCGGCCGCAGCCACCTCGCGATAGGTGCGCAAGGCTTCATCACGATGGCCGGTCTTCCACAGAAGATGTGCGTAATTCAGCAGTAACACGCTGTTCTTGGGCTCGATCTTGAGCGCTTCTTCCAGATCTTTTTGCGCATGCTCCATATCGCCGGCCGCTACCTCGGTGGCTGCGCGAAGACGCAAGAACTCAGGACGGCTCGTACCTTCAATATTGATGGCGCTGATTTCATCGTGAGCGGCCTTTGCGACTCGTTCTGCGTTCGCCGTATCGCCCTGGTCGCGATACAGCTCGGACAGATCCACACGCAAGGAGACGGGATACAACACGCCTTCGGGCACAGAGGCCGGCAGACTGGCCAAGGCAGTTTCGTATTCGCGGATGGCATCGTCCTCGCGGTGTTGTCGCGCGTCGAGCTGTCCCCGGATGGCATGCAGGTGATAGGACGCAGCATTCAGCGTCGCCGCGTGGTCCAGCAACTGTTTTGCGCGGTCGAACTGTCCCGCGCTCACCAGCGCCTGGGCGGCATTCAGCTGAATGTCGAGTTGCTTGGGCGCGGCTTCTGCCGCCTTCAGATAGGTTTCCGCGGCGGTGCGGGGGTCCCCGGCAAGCTGGTATGAATACGCAAGCTCGGCAAGCGTCGTGGGATTCTTCCTGGGAATCGACTGGAGTACTTGAACGGAAGAAGCGTATTGGCCGGTGTCCCGATAGTAAGCGGCGACGGCGCGCAGAACCTCGGGATCGGTGGGCGCCGATTGGCGCGCGCGATCGAGCATCGCCTTTGCCTGATCCGGTTTCCCGCTGCGTTGATACGCCCGAGCAAGCAACAGCTCAGTACGCGGCGAATTCTTGACCGCTTCGGAACGCTGCAGGTAATCGATCGCCTTGCCTGGATCGGTTTCCAGCAGGAGTTCCCCCGCGAGCTGAAGGTCGACGTCATTGCGCGGATTTGCCGCGAGCACCTGCTGCAGCGTCTGCTGCGCTTCAGCAGCCTTGCCCATCCTGGCGTAGGTCTGGGCGAGGCCGGAGAGTCCTTCAATGGACGATGGCCGTTCCGCGAGCCCGCGGCGGTAGGAATCGACTGATAAGGAATACTCGCCCGCAAGCCGTGCCGCGTAAGCCAGTGTGAACCATAGATCCGGATTCTGCGGTGCGGATTCAGCGGCGCGTTGCGCGTAGCCGACGGCTGCGCGATAGTCTCCATGCTCGATGGCATTTTGCGCAGCCCGAGCCTGGCGAGCGACTTCGATGCCTGAGCCCCACCCCATGCCCGACTCCGGCGAATGCGATTGACGCCCCTGCCGTTGCGGTGTCTTGGAAGTGCTAGCCCCCGACCCATTAACGTCGAAAGTCTGCGAGTACGCTAAGCCGCAAAGGCTCAGAGTCGCCACTGCGACCATCAGGCTGTGAGCTCGAAACATCTTGATTCAGATCATCTCCAGCGTTCTCTGCGAGATGCAGGAAGTGGACGTCACGCCTCAGATGCAGGAAATCGGGGAGGCGGTTGGATCAGTGTTGGGCGGGGCGGATTGGATTTGTAGAAATTCCTCCGGGAAAAAACTTAGGTCGCCATCCAACCACTGAACGGATTCCTGAATCGAAAACGCGGCTCCTCAGAGTCTGGAGTGATCGCGTTGACCTCGGAAACCGGGTTCCTGCGGCGACCCGTTTCGCTCGCCGCTATCATTCTGCTCGCGCTGGCCGTTCACGGGCCGCTGCTGGTAATGGAGCTGCCGGCGACCACGTCGTACGATGCCAACTTCCACATTTTCTTTGCGTCCCACTACGCCCATCACTGGTTCAATCCTTGGAACGAGAAATGGTTTACGGGTTTCTCGCAAACCACGTATCCCCCACTGGCCCACCAGGCCATCGCCCTGCTGTCGTACGTAGTTGGGTTGACGGAAGCATTCATGCTGGTCCAGTTGCTGGCCATTGTTTTGTTGGCGGCGGGGGCCTATCGTTTTGCTCGGCTCTGGGTGGACGAGCGCGCGGCAAGCTATGCTGGAGTTCTGGCAATCTTCGCGGGCGCCCTGTCGTTTCTGGTGTATTCCGCCGGGCAATTGCCAACGACGTTGTCAGCAGCACTCTGGTTTCTTGCCCTCCCGTACTTCTACGAGTGGACCTTTCGAGCGAGTTGGCGATCCTTACTCAAGGGAATCGCTCTAACGCTGGCGGCCGCTTCGGCGCACCATGTCACGCTGATTTTCGGGTCGGTGCTGTTCGGCGCTCCGGTGCTTGCGCTCGCCTGGTATGACGGCCGGCAGCTGCGGCGCTCGGTTGGAGCGATTGTGGGGCGCGCCTTCGTGTTTGCTGCGGTCGCAGCCATCGGCGTCGGGGTGGTGCTGCTGCCCTATTGGATCGCGATCACCCGGCACCCCATCGTGCAGATGCCGATTCCGCATGCCAGCCGCTCGAATTTCCTGATGAACTGGGACTACGGCATGAATTATTTCATCGTGCCGTACGGCGCTTTGATTCTGGCCTTACCCTTCATCGTTATTCGGGGATCGTCGAGTCCGCGCCTGCGGATTCTGCTTCTGGCGTTCTGGGTAACGTTTCTCATCGCTCTGGGCGGCACCACTCCGGTACCGAAGTGGCTCTTCGGGCGCGCTTTTGAAATCCTGACCTTCGAGCGCTTTACGCTGCTGGCGACGATTCTGGCTCTGCCCCTGGCCGGACTGCTGGTGGAGAGAATGATTGACCGGTGGAATCGCGCTGGTGCGATCACTGCGGCCGTGGCCGCATTGGCCAGTATGGCTCTGGCGTTCGCCTGGCTCGTGTGGAGTCCATTCCATTCCATGGCATCTCTGAACGTGGACTCCGTGATCAGTTTTCTGAACCGCGACGGCCACGATCAGTATCGCTATCTCACCCTCGGTTTCGGGAATGCTCTGCCCAAAGTCTCCACTTACGCGAACGCCAGCAGCGTGGACGGGGAAGACAATTCCGCGCGTCTTTTGCCGGAGTTGACGCGGTATGGCGCTGCTCAGCTGACCAACGCAAAATTTTTCGGCACGGCCGGTATGGAATCTCTCCGCGCGATGCTGCGGCACGCGAATCACTATGGACTGAAGTTTATCTTCGTTCATGATCCGTTTTATGAGCCGCTGCTGGTTTTCACCGGATGGCGCCAGGTTGAAACTTTCGATTCCGGAGCGATCACCGTGTGGTCCAAGGAGGACGCTCCTCCAGCGCATCCGGTTCCTTCCGATACGGTTCCCGCACCCTGGGAGGGGCTGCTCTGGGGAATTCTGCCGATCGGGAGCGCCGCGCTGGCCATCTTCTTCCTGATCGTTTTGCCGGAGAGGGCGCGCGAAAGGGAGGTGCGGCCGGTAGCGCCGGAAACTCCAGAGCATGTTTACGCTCGCGAGGTTCATACATGAAGCGCCTACTTCCGCTTGTGCTAACTGTCACGACCTTGATCCTGCTCGCGGTTTCGTGGGTGCAGGCGGGGGGCCTCAAGCGGCACGCGATTTTTTCCGCCGCTACCCCAGAGGAGGCGGTGCAGGCTCTGATGGCTGACATCCAGGCTCGCAATTGGGACCGCGCCTTTGCCCGCCTGGATCCCAGCAACGATGTGGAGAAAGCGGCGTTCATTCGCGACATCGCCGGCACGGACGGCAGTCTGCGCACCTACGGCTCTCTGCAGAGCTTTGACGTATGGCCGCAACACGCCGACCAGAATCAGGCGGTCATGCGGGTTCGCATGAGGTGGTCGACCGCGGTTGGACCACTCGACGACGTGCGTGATCTTACGGTTCGGCGCGATGGTGCGCTCTGGCGCGTGGTGTGGCCCAAGCCCAATCTTCCCAAGGTGCCCCCCCAGGTAATGGCGGTGAACTACCTTCGCTGGGATGTCATCGGCAACGAGACCTCTCAGCCGTGGGGCGCGCAAAGCGTGGATTCGCCGCAGGTGCGCATCACATCCATGAATGCGGTCGAGCGGCCCGACCGCGTAGTCGTGATGGGCGAGGTCGAGAACGAAGACACGGTTCCTGCCTACGTCAACGTGAATGCCACCTTGCTGAAGCCGGACGGTTCTGCTATTGACCAGGAGGGCAGCTTCGATCTGATCTCGCACACGCTGCTTCCCAAGCAGGTCTCCCCATATCGCATCGACTTCCCCGGCATACGAATCTCGCAAGTAAAGAGCGTACGAATGGATGCCCGCGCTCTCCTGGTGCCGGCCAGCGCCGACCCGGTGATTGCGGTGGCAGATCAAGCGATGAGCAAAGATGCTCTCGGGCGTAACGTGTTAAAGGGAGACCTGCTCGACCAAAGCGGCGAGACGGTCAACATCTCGCAGGTACTCGCCACGTTTTACGACAGTAGCGGCAAGGTCATTTGGGTTTCCAACGGCTATGTCGATCAGGCGTTGCTCCCGCAAATTGCCACGCCCTTCTCGGTCGACGTACCAGACGACGTGGTAACTCGCATGAAGAACTACCATGTGCTCGTTAACCACTACATCAGGACTAGCAGCTGATGGTGCGCGGACTCTGCATCTATTTCGTCGGACTGCTGGGAATGGGCGCGCTGGCAAGTCAATCCGCCGATGCTGCCGCGTTGCACCCGCCACCGTCCGTGCAAGCCGGGCAGGCTTTTGTGATTCAGACGGAAGGCTCCGGGGAGGGGACATTCTACCTGCTGGGCCCAGGCAGCGCGATGAAGCGAACGGTTCAACTGGGCTCGGATGTGTCGATCGCGGCGGACGAAGTGACCACTGCCGGCCGATATCAGGCCATCATTTGCGCGGCGAATGACTGTACCCACACCGCCTTCGACGTGGTCTCGGGGCCGCCAGCGAGGGTCAGCTTCTTTCTGCATCCTTCGCGCGTGCCGGTTTCGACGCCGAACGTTATTGATGGGACGGCTTTCGTTTTTGACCGTTACTACAATCCGGTACTCCACCCGGCGAAAGTTGACTTTCAGATCGCTCCTGTGTCGGGTGCTCCGTTTTCGAGGGTGGACGAGAGTGAACGCGGAGTGGCATGGGTGCGCCTGGGATCCAGCGGCAAAGAGGGCCCGCTACGGGTCACAGCCGACATTGGCAGCGCGAAAGAACCGCGCGTCATTCAGCAGGTCGCCGCCGAAGCATGCCATTTGCGAGTCAAGGCGACGCCCGGGAAACGCGGCGTGGTCTTCGAAACCGATCCCGTGCGTGACTGCAGCGGTAATCCTTTGCCGGACGGCACCATCGTTTCTTTTACGAAGGTTGATGCTTCCGGCATGACAACCGTAGACACGCCGATCAAGAAGGGAATTGCCCTCACCGAGTTGCCCGTAAAGGGCAATGCCCGGGTTACGGTTGCGTGCGGCGTCGTTCTGGGGAATGAACTATCGGTTGCGGGAAACAGGTAAACAATGACTCTCCGATCTCGCTTTCTGGGCACGAGCTTGTTGGTGATCGTGATTGCTCTCGCCGCGAGAGCGCAGTCTCTCCCGCAGGTCAGCCTGAATGCGGACAATCTGAGTCCCCGCCCGATCGAGCAACTCACGGGCACAAATATTACGCGCAACTATTCGATGGCATGGCATGCGATGGCGCTTGCCTTGGAACAGAACCGCCCCGACTTGCTGAATGACCAGTTCACCGGCTTCGCCAAAGATCACTTGAGCCAGCGAATCGCCGACCAGCGGCGGAATGGCCTGCGCGTACAGATAATCGACAAAGGCCACCATGTCAAAGCACTGTTCTATTCGCTCGATGGCGGAGCCATGCAGTTGCTTGACGATGCCCAGATCGAAGTCCAGGTCTTTGATGGTTCACGGCTGATTTACTCGGACGACGCACCGCATCGCTACCTCGTCCTCATGACGCCCGGCGCCGACCGCTGGTACGTCCGAGATCTCGAACGTGCGCCCGATAAGGAGCGATGAAGCTCCTGCGCAACCAACATTTGGTTGGATTGAGAACATCCCTGGCCATGCTCTCTGGTAAGAGTCTTCGAGATCCGAAAATGAAGATTGTTCGATATGCCTTGATGGCGCTGGTAATTGTGGCAAGTTATTTGCCGAGCGCCTGCAATCGCGCCAAGGTGCACCAGTCGCTGTTGAAAGATTTGCCTGACGCGAGCGAGACCCCGAAGATTCTGGCGGACTACCAGCCCTGGTTCGGAGATCCCAATCACATTAACGTGGGCTACAACAGCCAGGATCCGAAAGTTTTGCGGGAACAGATCGTGCACGCTCGCAACATGGGAATCTATGCCTTTGTGGTCGATTGGTATGGCCCGCGCCAGCCCTTCCTCGACCGGAGCTACGCGCTTCTCCAGCAGATTGCCAGTGAAGAGCACTTCCACGTCGCGATCATGTATGACGAAACCCAGGAAGACAACGGGCACGCGACCGACGATGCGCTCGAGGCGATGGAGCTTGCCTACAGGAAGTACATCGGCCCCGGAGCCGAGGGCCGGGATGCCTATCTGACATACCAGGGGCGCCCGATTGTCTTTGTCTTTCCTAAAAAAGGGAATACCGACTGGAACCAGGTTCGCCAGCAGGTGAGTTCCTGGGAGAGCCCGCCCTACCTGCTTTACGAAGATGATCCGCCCCCGCAATTTGCCCAGGCTTTCGACGGCCAGTACGCCTGGGTATACCCCGGATCCACGGGGTGGAAGCCGGACGGACAAGCCTGGGGTAAGGACTACCTCGACAGCTTCTACACCAAGATGCGCACCAAACATCCCGACGAGATCACCGTGGGCGGAGTGTGGCCGGGCTTCGACGACTCCAAGGCTTCCTGGAGCCTGCATCGCCGGATCGATCCGCGTTGCGGAAAGACCTTCGAGGACACTCTGCGCGTCTTTCGCGAGCACGATGATCCACGGCATCCCATTCCTTTCGTATTGATTGCTACCTGGAACGACTACGAGGAGGGGACAGCAATCGAAAAGGGCATTCCTCGATGCAATATGCAGTCGGCAACTCTCAGTCACAAGGATGCGGATCATGACTAGCCGGAAGTCAGCAGCCGGTCTGTTTGACTTGCTTGCGACCCTGCATCTGGCAGCCGAGTCGCAAGAGGCTGGCTGTGCCGACCGTCTGCAGGCGGTGCTGCGCACGGTCCACGAGATGAGCGATTCCCAGTTTGAGGAACTGTTGTCGTTCGCCGAGCTGCAGAGAGTGCAGCTCAGGACGCTTACGATTCTGGCGAATGCGGTGGCAGAATCAGAGAGCCGCCGGGACCTGGTAGAGCAGCGGTTGAGCCAGGAACTGGCGCAAACGCAGAATGCGGTTCTCCAATGGAGCCGCATTGTCGCCGCGCTCGAGGATCACGGGATTTCCGTCATGGTCATCAAAACCCTCGATCACTGGCCCGACATCGGCAGCGATCTCGACCTGTTCAGCATGGCGCCCGCCGGCGAAATATGCCAGGTCATGGCTGGTTCGTTGCGAGCAAGTATTCTTCCCCAAAGCTGGGGCGACCGGCTGGCTTGCAAATGGAACTTCAAGGTGCCTGGTCTTTCGCAACCGGTCGAGATCCATGTGCAGCGACTCGGCCAGACAGGCGAGCAACGCTCGCTGCCTTTGCACCTTTTAGAAAGCTGCGGCCGCCGGGAGGTTCACGGTCAGTCTTTTCGAGTGCCCTCACCCGAACACCAGGTTGCGATCGTCGCCCTGCAGCGCATGTATCGTCATTTCTATATTCGCCTGACGGATATCGTGAATGTCGCGAAGCTGCTGCGCGCATCGGCGGTGGATTTCCAGCGGCTGCGACAGATCACCGAACCGATCGCGCTGTGGCCAGGCATTGCCACCTTGCTGCAAATTGTCTGCGACTATAGCGAGCACTACGGGGCTACCCCGCTGAGCGTGCCTGCGGAGGTACAGGCTGGCGCTTGCTTCACCGAAGGCTCGACCTACGTGGATCAGCAATTTCTGCGGATCCCGGTGATGCCCCAGGCGACTGGTTTGTACTGTCGCCAGTGGGGAAAGACTGCGGCGTCGCGAAATTTTCGTTCTTTGTCCCGGCTATCTCTGTTGCCCCTGCTGGCAGCGGCGGCGATGGTGTCGTTTCGACTCACCGGCAATGACAAGGGCATTTGGTAGGCCCATGGTCGGGTGACGGTCAGCCAAAAATCAGCCTGCCTACCGGATTTTCGGTAGAGGTTTTAAATACGAATCAATGGTTTTTGATTTTCTACGGTTTTTCACTTTCGCTGTAACCGGTCTCCTCGCGGTTCGCATCTCAGGGAGACCAGAGAACCTACGTTGATGGAGCCATCCTTGAATCATCGAGCTTCGACCGCCATGGCCTCGAAAGAATTCCCGGACGCCGCAGTTCTCCCCGGAGAGCAGCGTCCAGCCTGGTCTCTTCGCCCCCGTGATCGTGCCTTCCTGCTGACGCTGGCGCGCAAGTTGCGCGAAAGCGAAACGGCTCTCCGCGTCATGCGCGAAACCTTCCGCCTGTTTCAGCGCATCGGGATCAGCGTCAGCCCGAACCACTACTACTGGCCAGTGCCTGATTTCCAGGATCTCGAACGACGGCCTTGGCCGAAGGATCAAGCGCCCATCGGCTTTGACCTGGCGATCGATAAACAGCTGGCATTCCTCCAGGAAGTCGTTCCGCGGTACGAGTGCGAGTGGAGTTCAGACTCAGCAGCCATCTATAGCGTGGGTTATGCGCGCAACAACGGTTTCTTCGAAACGATCGATGCCGAAATTGCGTACTGCCTGGTACGTCACCTGAAACCGAGCCGTATCATCGAGGTGGGAGGCGGCTATAGCAGCCGCGTCCTGGCGGCCGCCCTGAGCATGAACTCAAAGCTCGATGGGGTTCATGGCGAGATCGTCACCATCGATCCTTATCCCGACCGCTATCCACGCCGGGCATTGAGCGATCGCGTTCAGCTGATCACCGAGCCAATTCAGAATGTCGGTCTCGATGTGTTTCTCAGCTTACGCAGCGGGGACATCCTGTTCCTGGACTCCAGCCACGTGGTGGGCATTGGCAGCGATGTGGTCAAGGAATACCTGGAAATCCTTCCGAGGATCGACCCCGGTGTCGTCATCCATGCACATGACATCTTCATTCCCGCGGATTATCCGCGGGCCGCAGTGCTCAAGAATCTGGCATTCTGGTCTGAGCAGTACCTGTTGCAGGCGTTGCTGATGTTCAATCGCCAGTTTGAGGTAGTGTGGGGAAGCAGCGCGATGCAAAGCTATCACGCCGCGGAGCTGGAGGAGGCGTTCCCACACTGGAAGTACAGCTACCGCGACATGCCGCGCAACAAACGACGCTTCCTGCCAACCTTGGATGGCAACCGGGTATGGCCTTCGAGTTTCTGGATTCGCAGGACCGCGAACCCACCGGAGGGCTGGCCTTCGCGGCAAGCCGATCAATAGCGTCACGGCTTGGACCGGCGGATTCTGTCAGCCGTTCCAGGATCGTCGGTCACGCTTGGGTACGGGTGAAATTATCGATGCGCGGGAGAACTGGGATGAATCTCGGCCGCAGGAACCACTCCTTTACCTTCCAGAACGGCATAGAACTGGTCCGCAGGCAGGTTTCTTAGCACATCGGTTGCTCCCGACGGCCAATGAATCTCCACGCTGTCAATCCTGGGGGCGTCGGCCAACCCGAAGTGCACGCGAAAATCGCTCTGCGACAGATAGCTGCCGCCACTGCGAATCTGGTCGGTCTGGGTCACTCCACCCGCGGTAAGCTTGACCCGCGCGCCGATCGCGAGCCGATTGCTTTTCGTTCCAGCCAGTTCGAAGCTTACCCAATGACGGCCGGCGATTCCCCGGTTACGAAGAATTCGGGGAGCACCGTCGATGTCTTCAATCACCACGTCCATCTGGCCGTCGTTGAACAGGTCGCCAACCGCGAGCCCACGCGACACTCGTCGTTCCATCAATGCGGTTCCGGCTTGCTGGCTGGCATCGCAGAAAGTCCCATCCTTCTGGTTAAACTGCAGGATGCCGGGCTGCTGATAGCCTCCGCCGGAGGGCAGGGTGGCGACTTGCGGGTAGACGTGTCCGCTGACCGCAATCAGATCCAGCCACCCGTCGTTATCCAGATCGACGAACGCGTCTCCCCATTTGACAAATGGCATGGAGGGCAGCGCCACTCCCGACTTGTACGAGACATCGTTGAACTGCCAATTGCCCTCATTGCGATACAACGTGTCGTATTCGTTTTCGAAATTAGTGACGTAAATGGAAGGCAAGCCGTTGTGCAAGTAGTCGCCGATGGCGACTCCCATGCAGGCTTGCTCGGTGCCATCCTCGCTGACGGCGGTGCCGGACTCCAGCCCGACATCGGTGAATTTGCCGTTTCCTAAATTCTTGTAGAGATAGTTGGGAGTGGCATCGTTGGCGATGAAAATATCGGGCCGGCCTGTGTTGTTGAAGTCGACCCAGGTCACGCCTAGCCCAAAATAGCCGGGCGGATCGTCTACCCCGGCGGTCCTGGAAACATCGGTGAACGTGCCGTTGCCGTTGTTGTGATAGAGGGCGTCGCCCGCGCCCTTCAGTCCGCGCGGACCGCACTGCACATCCAGTCCCCGGTAGGTGCAAATGGGAAGCTTGCCGAAGCCGGGAAGATTGTCCAATCGGAAGTCTACGTAGTTGGTCACCATCAGGTCGACATAACCGTCATTGTCGTAGTCGCCGAAGGCGGCTCCGGTGGAATTGCGCTCGTCGCCCACTCCGGCGTTCGCGGTCACATCGGTAAACGTGCCATCTCCATTGTTGCGGTAGAGCACATTTGCTCCCATGCAGGTGATATACAGGTCGGGCCAGCCGTCGTTGTTGTAGTCGCCCACCGCGCCGCCGTTGGCAAAGCACGGCGTCGCGATGCCCGCCTTGTCGGTCACGTCCGTAAACGTGCCATCGTGATTGTTGTGGTAGAGAGCGCCGCGGGCTTTCTGGTGCTTCAGCGCCATCTCGATGGTGGGGGCATTGGTGAAATAAATGTCGAGCCATCCGTCGCGATCGTAATCAAGGAGGATCACGCCGCCGCTCATCGACTCCGGAATATATTTTTTATCGGGCGAGTAGGTGTGTCGAAAGGTGATGCCGGCCTGGGCGGTGACGTCCTCCAGTTGCGGCACTGGACGATTCGCGCAAACTTTGTTCTTGAGGCCCGGCGGCGGGGGAGGCGCTACGTCATGACCACTTTGCGCGAAAGCCAGGGTGACAATCTGCGAGGCAAGGAGGCTTCGTAAAAGGAATTGTCGCCAAGATGCATTCATAAGCGTTCAGTTCGGTTGAGGCGATGTTTCGCCTTGGGCACGGGGTGGAGGCAGGGTAATGTTGCGGCTTTTCGCCTTGAGTTCGCGATAGATTTTCGCCTCCCGATCTGCGTCGTCCAGCCTTCCTGCCGCCCGATATGCGGCCTGAAGCTGATAGTGAACCGGCTCGAAACTGGGCTTCAATCGCGCTGCCGCTTCGAGATATGAAATGGCGTCGACGGCATCTCCGGAACGGAACAATTGCTTGCCGAGTTCATAGTTGGCTTCCGCATGCTCCGGATTGCGAGCCAGAACTTTCTTCAGCAGGCCTACCGCTTCTTCATCTTGAGACTGCTGGAGCAACACAAAGGCCAGGTTGTACTCCGCCTCGACATTATTGGGGTCCAGTTGCAGTTCATCGCGGAACTCTTGCGCGGCGTCGGCAGCGCGATCCTGGCGAATGAGCGCCAGCCCCGCAAGATAGTGAGCGGTGGGCAGCTTCGGATCGGCTTCGAGTGCGCGATGGCAAGCGTCGACGGCGCGTGGATAGACGCCCATCTGCGACCATGCCTGTGCAACCAGCAGAAACATCTGGGGCGGAAGTTGCATGTTTTCCATCCGGGCCAGTAACCCTGCAGCTTCCGAATACTTGTTGATTTTCACCAGCGACTCGGCCATGGCATAGGCAACTTCGGGGTGCTGCAACACCGAATCCCCGAGCGGACTTAGGGTCTTTGCCGCTTGGGCAAAGTTGTTGACCGCGAACCATGCCGAGCCGAGCGCGGCGCGCGCCACGGCGTCCTGAGGATTCGCGGCAATTACCGGCTGTAGTGTGCGCACCGCTTCGGCATAGTCCGATTCCCTCATTGCGGCGATGCCGATATTGCGCTGCAGCCCCGGTGTATCGGGCTGCCACCCTTCGGCCTGGTGAAAGTGTGCGAGGGCGAGAGGGAATTGCTGCTGTCGAGCTTCTGCAGTCCCCAGGTCATTCAAAGCGCTGGCGACAACCTTGCGAAGGTCGGCCTGGAGTTTACGGCGCTGGTCCGGACTTGGGGAAACTCGGCCCGGCGGCTTCGATGTACTCCAGTAGCCCGCGTCATCGAGGATCAAGTCGGAATCGGGTGGCGGTGCTGCAATCGTGCGGTGGGCGAGGGCAGGGTCGATCTGGGCCGCCAACTGCCGTTCGCGCGCGGCATCGTCCCTGTATTGAGCGTCGCGATAAGCTTCGGAGAAGCGCGCGTGCATCCAGGCGCGGTTCGTACTCTGATTCAGCAATTTTTGAAAAATTGCTTTGGCTTGCTCCAGCTGCCTGGTTTGCAGCAGTGCGGCGCCCAACCAGTACATGGCGCCGGGGCTAGGTTCAATCTCAAGGGAGTGCCGAAAGGACTCGATCGCGTGTTCGTAGAGCTTCTTCTCCACCCACACCCGGCCTTGTAGATACCATCCTTTTGCATTTTCTGGATTCGCAGTCAAAACTTCCGTGGCCGTTGACAGGGCTTCATCGAGCCGCCTGGCCGCCAGGTAGGAGACGGCAAGGTCCAGACGGGCGGTCGGCGCATCCTCGAAGTCCAGGGAACGACGAAACGCAGCGATAGCCTCGGTTGGAGAATGTGCTGCCAGTTGGAGTTCGCCCCATCGGCGGAGGCCGAAGGCAATCACCAGACGGGCAGCGGTCCCGACGGTGGTCGCATCGCTCCCTTGCTTGGCGGCTTCCAACGCTGCCAGCCGCCCTTGCAGTTCCGGCTCCTGAACGGCCTTGGTGATGGGAGCGGAACGGGCCTTTCCTGTCTGGGATGCGGCGGCCGTTCCCTGTGCCAGGAGACTCCCGCGCAAAAACGCAAGAGCCATCAGTAACAGCGATATTCGGGAGAGTGTGCCGGCACCGGCGGGAACTCTAATCAATCGCCCGGCAAGAACGAGCGTGCCGCTTGCGGAAATCACAAGACATCCATTTCGAGCCTTGACAATAACCGGCAGGAGCCGCCGAAGCAAGCCCTGCCGGTTATCGATCTATCGGACTGCAGTGCGGCCTAGAAAGTAACCTTCAGGCCGTACTGGAATTCGCGATCGTTGTTCGTGACGATCGCGGTTGCGTTCAGGTTCGAACCCGGCTGTTGCGCGGTGATCAAGCTGTTGGTCGGGCTGCAGGCTTGATACAAGCCAGCGGCGCTGGCGGTCCCGCAGTTCACAGCCCCAATCGGGTTGCCCGGATTCCCGCCGTTTGGACCGGGCGAGAAGTTCGGATGGTTGAAGAAGTTGAAAGCGTCCATACGGAACTGCAGATTCACGCGCTCGGTAAGCTTCCACGTTTTCTGCAGGCTGAAATCGTCGTTCAGGAAGCTGGGCCCGGCGCAGAAGCCCGGAGGCTCGTTGCCGATGGTCCCGATATCCTGGCCGACAACCGTGAAGGCGGCTGGATTGTAGATGCTGTTGGAGTGACGCCCAGCCGTGCAGCTAATACCGGTCACAGAAGGACGACGATTGGCGCCCGGCGCCCACGGCGGCCCCATGTTGCCGGTGCCGTAGAGCGCGTTGAGGCCATTCTGGCGGCAACTAGCCGCTGACGAACCGCCATCGGCCGTGGTGCATCCCGCCACCGCAGCCAGGTTCTCGCTCAAGCCGGGCGTGAAGATTGTGGCCGAAGGACCCGACATCAGCGACAGAATGGTGCCCACTTGCCAGTTTCCAAAGGCATGCCGAACGATCGGGTTGCTGCCCTTGAGCTCCGGCAACGGTGCCACGAAATTCATGACAAACATCTGCGGACGGTTAATCTGGGTGTTGCCTCGGTCAAGGTTTGGATTCCCCGCCCAGGTAATGGTCTGATAGTTGGCTGTACCGTTCGACTCATCCAGAGGTACATTGCCGATGGAATGAGAGTAGGTATAGGTGGCGTTCATCAGAACGCCCTTGATTCGTCCTTTGAACAGCACCTGCAACGCGTGGTAGTTGGCATCCCCGTAGTGTGACCACCAGGTGAGGAAACCATAGTTGTTGTAGGGGCGGAAGTAGTTGGGCGAGGTAGTGCCTGCCGGCAGGTAGCTACCGCCGGTGCCGTTGGGATTGCTGAAAGCCGCAACTCCCCACAGCGAAGGTGGTACTTCATTAATGTCGGAAGTAGTCAGCTGATGAATCGCCTTGTTTCCGACATATGCCACCTGCAGACTGGTCTCCTTCGCCATGCTACGTTCGACGCTCACGTTCCACTGCCACGAGTTCGGCATGATGTTCCGTGGATCCGTTCCACCGCTGGGTGATGTTGCCAGGCCGGTGAATCCGCTGAACGCCGGACCATCAAGGGTTCGTTGCTGCCCGCTCGCAGTGAGCGCAAAAGGAGCATTGCTCGACATGGTGTAGTTGGCGGTCCGGTCGCGCTGGAAGAACTGGCCAACGCCGGCGCGGATCGCAGTTTTGCCATCCCCGAACAGGTCATAGGCAATGCCCAGGCGAGGAGCAATCATGTGATAGTTCTGGTTGCGAAGATACTTGTTCGGCCCCGGTACACCTGCACTAAAGCTGGTGCCGAACTTACTGTTCATGGCAATACAAGGATTCGTCCCAGGCACGATCCACAGACCATTGCATGCGTCCGTGGCGGGCTTGGTCGGATCATAGAGCGCCGGGTTGAAGCTGGTCATCTGACCATTGACCTGGTACGGCGTCATCAAGAACGAATAGCGCAGGCCGAAATCCACGGTCAGTTTGCGATTCACCTTCCAGCTGTCGCCGCCGTAGAACTCATAATCACGCCAGCGCATCTGGTTGTAGATGTCCGTCGATACCTCAGAGAGGTTCGAGAAGACATTGCCCGCGATCATGGCATTCGCCATTGGCATGCCGGTCTTGATGCTGGCATAGGAGTCCGCGGTGTTGAAGTTGGTACGCTCAGCAGTGGCTCCGCCCGTATCTTCGTTCTTCAGGTTGAAGCCGAAGAACGCGCCGAACTTCAGGGTATGTTTTCCCTTAATCCAGGACACGTCGTCGCGCACATTGTAGAGATCCTGCTTGTTGCTCCAGGGTGCAATCATCTGCGTCGTGGCGCCGGTATTTCCGGTATTGAGCGCGGGGATGCCGACGGCATGCGTCTTCAGATCGGCTGGAAACAACGTTGGAAAATCACCGTTCAACGTGCTGGCCAGACCCGGATTGGTGCCGCCCGGGGTGATGTTGATGCGGTTGTTGGAATATGAAAATTCGAGCGTGTTGATCAGGTTCGCCCCGATGGTGGAGGTCAGTTTCCCGATCAGCGACTTGGACGGCTGTGCCCAGTTGCTCTCCAGTTGTGGGAACTGATCGTCCCCCCAGTACCCCAGGGAAGGAGCTGGGTTGGTCCAGCTATCTTGCGTATAGCGGAACGTCAGCATGTGCGTCTTGGTCAGGTTGAAATCCACGCGGACGTTTTCCTGACGATAATTCACGTGAGAGCTCGGGTTCGACAGCCAATTGTTGCAACCGGCAGAGCCGGATGCTGGCGTGGCCTGTCCCGCCGGGGTGAGCGGGCAGGGCAGGTTGGGCAGCGGGTACTGTCCCATCTGGTCGATCATGCCCTGCAACGGCGAAGCGATCTGGTACGCGTTTCCGGCGGCCTGGTACTGCGCCGGAATCGAGGTCAGCGTATCGCCGCAGCTGATGCCACCCGAGAAATCGCCGGTTCGTTCGCCGGCCGTGGGAACGCAACCGCTGCGGTGCACGCCCCGCACCTCGCGGTTCCACTCCTGGCTCCAGAAGAAGAACAGTTTGTCCCTCTTGATGGGACCGCCCAGCGAATATCCGAAGTCGTTGCGCCGCAGGATCGGCTTATCCGCATTTGGATTGGAGTAGATGCTGTTCGTGCTCGGGTTGAACACGTTGGCCTGGCGATCCAGCGTAGCCTGGCGCGCAGAGAACCAGTCATAGGAGTTCAGTGCGTCATTGCGCCCGAAGTAAAATGCGCTCCCATGCCAGTCGTTGCTGCCGCTCCGGGTCACGATGTTGACCACCGATCCCGAAGCCTGGCCATACTCCGGACCGTAAGCATTCCGGAGCATCTTGAATTCGGCAATGGACTCGAGCGACGGGTAAACCAGGATGGTCCGGTTCGAGCCCACGTCGTTATTGTTGGCCCCATCCACCAGGAACAGGTTGTTCGACATGGAATTTCCGTTGACCGAGAAATCCACGCCGCCCTTGAGTCCTTTGCCCACCGCATCGAACGATCGTGCCGCGGAAACGCCGGGCTGCATCTGCGTTAACTCGACGAAGTTGCGGCCGTTCAGGGGGAGGTTGCGTACCTGCTGCCCTTCCACCACTTCGCCCAGTTGCGCACTGTCGGTTTGTACCTGGATGACATTCGCTTCCACCGTGACCTGCTCGGTGGTGTTGCCCATCTGTAGCTGGATATTCACGAGGGCCGTGCTGGCCACGTGCAATTCCACATTGGGGACGATCGATTCCTTGAAATTCGCTTCCTTGGCCACGATGCGATACACGCCGTTGGGCAGATCCGGAGCGGTGTATTCCCCCAATTCGTTGGTTGTAAGGTTGCGGGTCAAGGCTGTACCCACGTTGGTGATGGTGACCGTAGCATTCGGGATCACCGCCCCCGACGGGTCAGTTACTACGCCGCTGATCGTGCCGGTGGTCTTCTGCGCGACTAGCGGAGTGAGTAGCCCGAGGAGAGTGCAGGCAACTGCTATGAATCGTCTGCTCCATCGTTTCATCGTATGACTCCAGAAAGCGTCTCCGCACACCCGTTAGTGTGCGGAGGTAATAGGGTTTCCGAGCGACGGCGGTTTGCTCGCGCTCGGCGAAACAACAGCGGATAAAAAGAAAATCGATTTTGTACAAGAGTCGACAACGTGCCATTAGGCGCGTGCCGGTAGCTGCTGTCAACGGAAAACACAGGCTTTAGCTCTTGCTCCTTGGGAACTTCTCCCGAATTGGGAGGACTAGCAACCTGCCTCGAGGCCTACGAAAAAATGAAGCTGGTGTGTGGGAAACAGAAGTGCAGCTGCCGAGCAGATCCACGGAGTTATGTAAAGCAACATTCCATCTCCGCATTTCTGGAGTTGCCTTCGCCGGTTGGTGTAAGCCGATCGTAGTGCTCGATACCGGACATCGAGCCGTTCCACACACCCTAGGCACACATACCGGACGAAGAAGTCTGCTCTCCCCGGCGAATTCCGGCTAGGGTAGCTGTCACAGCACCATGGGTGATAGATCACAGCCTTAATGGTCATCCTGCCGATAAGCTCGACATCGCTGTGAGACCCCCGTGGAGCCGGCGGTTCGCTTGCTTCGACCAGGTCGCCCTCCGAGACGATGGCGCGCGTGCGGTGGTGCGCGTGGGCGACATCGCGATCGGCGCGGCGGAGTTCGTGGTGATGGCAGGTCCTTGCGCGGTGGAGTCGGAACGGCAAGTGTGCGCCACGGCCGAAGCCGTCGCCGCCGCGGGCGCCCGCATCCTGCGCGGGGGCGCCTTCAAGCCGCGCAGCTCACCCTATTCCTTCCAGGGGTTGGGGATCGAGGGCCTCCGGATTCTGCAGCGTGCCCGCGCAGCGACTGGGCTGGCCATCGTCACTGAAGTGATGTGCCCCGAAGACGTGAACCTGGTGAGCGAGTATGCCGACATCCTGCAAGTAGGATCGCGCAGCATGGAGAACTTCGCCTTGCTCGAAGCCGTCGGGCGTGGCACCCGCCCGGTTCTGCTGAAGCGGGGAATGACCGCAACCCTGGAGGAGTTTCTGCAATCCGCGCAAGTCGTAGTGATGAACGGCAACCCGAATGTGATCCTGTGTGAGCGCGGCATCCGGACCTTCGACTCGGTGACTCGAAACACGCTGGATGTAGCAGCAGTCCCAATTCTGAAATCGGTGTCACGCCTGCCTGTGATCGTGGATCCGAGCCATGCAGCGGGCGCGCGCATGCTGGTGCCTCCCCTGGCTCGGGCGGCAACGGTCGCCGGCGCCGATGGCCTTCTGGTCGAGGTGCACCCCGCTCCGGAAACCGCGTTGAGCGACGGTGTCCAATCGCTGACCTTCGAGGAATTCCGGCTCATGATGGATGAGCTGCAGCCTTACATTGCCCTCGCCTCGGGTTTGCGCGAGCCAGAGCTGGCCGTGGCGGAAAGGGTAAGCTGATGCGGCTCGCGAGTGCAGCCTCGGCCATGCTCCTGCTCACCCTTTGGGTGGCGGCCGATGTTCCAAACCCAGCGTCCGTCGCTTTCCTCTACACCAGCGCAAAACAGTTTCAGCCGGATGCGTGGATCCAGGGCGGAGAGCGCTTTCCGCAAGGCGCGAAGATCTTCGTGCATGATTCCGCTGGGGAGCATCCCCTGGTTCCTGCGTTCGCAGGGTCCGCCGACCCGGCGGTGTCGTTCGACGGGCGACGAGTTCTTTTTTCGGGCAAACGCAACCCGCAGGATGCTTGGGAAATCTGGGAGTTCGCATTCGAGGACCAGGAGGCTCACCGTGTAGTCGCATGCACGGAGGACTGCGTTCGTCCCCTCTATCTGCCCGAAGAACGCCTCGCATATGCCCACAGGTCCCATGGCCGCTTTGTGATTGAGGCGGCCAGTGCCAACGGGCCGGAACGTCTGCCCATTACCTACAGTCCTGGAGGTGCGCTGCCGCTCGATGTGCTCCACGACGGCCGCATTCTGTTCGAAGCCGTGCATCCGCTGGGCGAAGGCACCGTCACCGAGTTGTACACGATCTATAGCGACGGCAGCGGCGTCGAGGCATACCGCTGCGATCATGGCGCCAGTCGCCATGCCGGTCGCCAGATGGCATCGGGAGACATTGTGCTGGTCAGTGGCCGGCAGCTGGCACGATTCACTTCACCGCTCGCGCATGCAGTGAAGACTTCGGCTCCGGCTGGAGAATATGCCGGCGACGTGCTCGAACTGCAGGACGGAGCTTGGCTCTTGCCTTGGCGCCCAGACTTGCGGCGCCCCTACCAACTCGTGCGCTGGGTGCCGGGATCGAGCAAGCTCTCGCCGGTTCTGCCGAACAGCGGGAACGAATCCATTGAACCTGCTCTTCTCGCAGCGAGGCCGGTCCCCAACCGACATCCTTCCGGCCTGCACGATTGGTCCTACGCCAACCTCCTCTGCCTGAATGCCTACACCGGGAAATTCAAGATGACTCCGTCATCGCTCGCGTCGGTGCGCCTCTATACGCAAGACGCGCTCGGTCATCCGAAGTTGCTGGGCGAGGCGCCGGTGGAGGAAGACGGTTCCTTTTACGTGCGTACGCCGGCCGACCAACCCCTGCAAATCGAGTTGCGGGATCGGGCGGGGAAGATCGCTCAGAAAGAAACCGGATGGTTCTGGCTGCGGCGCGGCGAACAACGGATTTGCGTCGGCTGTCACACCGGTCCCGAGACCGCGCCTGAAAATGCTGTGCCCCGCATCCTGTTGCGCTCCACGATTCCTGCCGACCTGACCGGTGCTTCAGTGCAGTCAGCCAGTGGAGGACACTGAAATGCTTCGCTGGCTGCTCACGCGGTTTCGCTTTTACCGTAAGGCGCCTGGGTGGCGCAGCGCTTCAGCGCTGCGATTCTCGGTTGCTTCTCGATCGGCTTTAGCCGCCGAGGTGCCCCATAGAATTCCCAAAGCTGTTGTTGCGCTGGTGATCCTTAGCGCGGCTGTCCGCGCCCAGGCTCCCCACTCTTTGCCGATTCGATTTGAAGATGCGACTTCCGCTTCGGGCATTCACTTCACCCACAGTTTCGGCGCCGAAAAGCTCGGCTCGCTGCTGGAAAGCACGGGTGGGGGCTGCGTCTGGTTCGACTACAACAATGATGGCTATCCCGATCTCTACGTCATCAGCGGCCGGCCGCTCGAAGCCGGCATGCATCCTTACCCGCTAAGAAAACTACCGGCCAATCCGCCCCACAATCACCTCTATCGCAATAACCACGACGGTACTTTCACCGACGTGACCGATCAGGCTGGGGTCGCGACCGACCTCTACGGCATGGCCGCCATCGCCGCCGACTTCGACAACGATGGCTTCGTCGATCTGTTTGTAACCGGCTATGGGCGCGCCATCCTGTTCCGCAATAAAGGCGATGGAACCTTCGAGGATGTCACCGCCAAAGCCGGCATTAACGTCGAAGGTTGGGCGATCAGCTCCGCTTGGCTCGATTACGACCGCGACGGCTGCGTAGACCTGTTTGTCGGGCGCTACGTGAAGTTTGATCCGAAGTACCGTGCTTACTACGCAGCCGACAACTATCCCGGCCCTCTCGACTACGAAGCTGACACCAACCGCCTGTATCACAACAACTGCAACGGCACGTTTACCGACGTGACCGACAAGTCCGGAATTGGCGCTTTCAAAGGCCGCACCATGGGCGTGACGGCCGCCGACTTTGACGGCGACGGCTACCCCGACATCTATGTTGCCAACGACAAGACTGAGAACTTCCTTTTTCACAACCAGCACGACGGGACTTTCAAAGAAATCGCGGCCGAGTACGGCGTTGCCTACGGGCAGAACGGCGAGATGACCTCAGCCATGGGGCCGGTCTTCGCCGATATCGACGGAGACGGCCGGCCCGACCTTTGGGTGACCGACTCAAAATACAACCGCCTGATGCGCAATGCGGGCAAGACTGGGTTTGAAGATATCGGCCCCAGCGCGGGAATCGCTGCCCTCACCGGCCAATATGTGAGCTGGGGGAGCGGAGTCTATGACTTCGATAACGATGGTCTGCTGGACATTTTGATCTTCCACGGCGGGCTTATCCACCTGGTTCCGCAGGAGCATTCGCTGTTCCGGGGAGTGGGTGCGGGCAAGTTGGTGGACGCTTCACACGAGGCGGGGTCGGTTCTTGACGTGAAGACGGTCGCCCGCGGCGCGTGCTTTGCCGACTATGACAACGACGGCAAGATCGACGCGTTTGTCGTGAATCTGGGCGCTCCAGGCACGCTGCTGCACAATACCTCGCCCGGCGCGAATCACTGGATCACCCTTCAGCTGAAAGGCAAAAAGAGCAATCGCGACGGCATCGGCGCGCATGTAGAGGTCTACGCCGGCGGACAGAAACAAATCACGGAGCGGGTGGCTGGTTCTGGCTACCTGTCCCAGGACGATGGCCGGCTCCACTTTGGGTTGGGTGCCACTGCGCGCGTCGACCGGATCGAAATTCAGTGGCCCAGCGGACGGAGCCAGGTCCTGGAGAAGGTAAATGCCGATCGCATCCTCACCGTGGAGGAACCCTAGGTGCAGAAAGTGATGCGAGCAGCGGCGGCAGTCGGTGGCCTCTTGGTACTGATGACCATTGCCATCGCCGCCGCCCCGGAAGGCGAGACCCGGTATCTGTCGCCGGGCGAGTTGGTGGTTTCGCCCGATGGCCAACTGCTCTACGTAGTGTGCGAGAAAAACAACGAGGTTCGGGTGGTCGGAATCAAAAACGGCGCGGTTCAAAGTCGGATTGCGGTTGGCCGATCGCCGCGCGGGCTGTCACTGTCCCATGATGGAACGCAACTGTTGGTCGCCAACTCGTGGGATGACACCATCTCCGTGATCGACACGAAAGCTCTCCGGGTGGCGCGCACGGTGCACACCGCAGCCGAACCTACCAGCGCGGTAGCTGATTTCAACAACCAGACGTTATTCGTCGCGAATCGGCTCAGCAACGATGTCTCGGTCATCGACCTCGCGAGCGGCCAGGAGATGAAGCGCCTGGCCGCGGGCCACGGCGCCAGTTATCTCACCCTGTCGGCCGATGGCCGCCAGATCTTCTGCACCCACGTGTATCCCCGCATCGGCGCTTTCCGCACGCCGCCCGAATCCGAAATCAGCGTGATCGATGTGGCCAGCCAGCGGGTTGTCGAACGCAAGCCGCTCCACAATGTTGCCGGCGTCTTTCACGTGGCGCTTGCGAGCGATGGCGGTTTTGGCGTCGCCGCCCAGCTTCGTCCCAAGAACCTGATCCCGCTCGCCCACGTGGAGCACGGCTGGGCCTTCGGAGACTCCCTCAGCTTGTTCGGGAAAGATTTTGATGGCGTGGTCCAGGTTCCTCTCGACGAACTCGAGCGCTATTTCGCGATGCCCTTCAGCGTGCTGATGAGCCGCGACAATTCGAAGATCTTTGTCACTGCCGGCGGCTCCGATGTGGTAACCGTCATCGACGCCCAGCGGTTGCTCCGCTTCGCGCGCGGACAACACGAGCCGTTCGCGAACGATCTCTCCGCTTCCGCCAACTACGTGGTCACGCGTATTCCGGTTGGCCGAAACCCTCGCGGCCTAGCGCTCTCGCCCGACGGCAAGACCTTGTACGTCACCAACCGCATGGAAGACAGCATCTCCGTTATCGACACGGCAACCAGCAGAGTCATCGGCCGCATCGAGCTGGGCGGGCCGAAAACCGTGACCCCGTTGCGCCGCGGCGAGCAGATCTTCTACACGGCGAAGTATTCCTTCCAGGGCCAGTTCAGCTGCGCCAACTGCCACATCGACACTACCTTCGACGGCCTGCAATGGGACCTTGAGCCCGATGGCTTCGGTGTCGACATCGTCGACAACCGTTCCATGGAAGACCTCATGGGTACCGAGCCCTTCAAGTGGAACGGTGGCAATCCCGATATGCCGACCGAGTGCGGTCCTCGCACCGAGAAATATTTCTACCGCTCGCAGAGCTACAACCACGAAGAACTGACCGACTTGGTGACGTTCGTCTACTCGCTCCCGTACCGGCCGAACCGGTACCGCTTGCCGAATGACGAACTGTCTCCCGCTCAGGAACGGGGTAAGGCTATTTTCGAGCGTACCCGCTATAAGGATGGCCGCCCGATCGCGGAACAGAATCAGTGCAGCTTCTGCCACAGCGGCCCCAAGTACACCAACCGCCAGCAGGTGGATGTTGGCACGGGCAAGCCCACCGACCGTTCCCCCGTCATAGACGTGCCGCAGTTGCCCAACGTGGTGAACTCCGCCCCGTATCTCCACGACGGCTCCGCGCGTTCGCTCGAGGAAATCTGGACAGTGTCAATCCCAAAGACACCCACGGCGTCACCAACGACCTGACCAAGGATGAGTTGAACGACCTCATCGAGTACCTGAGGACGCTATGAGACAACGCCTCCATCTCGCGCTGATGCTGGTCCTGCTGGCTCTCCGTATGTTCGCTGCGCCCGCCGACATGCCGCGCTTTCGCTGGCAGAACTTCACCACCGCCAACGGTCTCCCCGACGATCACGTCTTCTGCGTGCTGGTGGACGACGACCGCATCTGGGCCGGAACCGAGAATGGGCTTGGGCTCTTCGAGAACGGCAGGTGGAAAGTATTTCGTCCGGCTGATGGTCTTGCCCATCGGGCGGTTCTCTCGCTCGCGGTTGACAAACGTACCGGCGACCTCTGGGTAGGGACGATGGGCGGACTGAGCCGCCTCTCCGCCGGGCGCATCGACACCTTCACCCAACTCAACTCCGGTCTCAGCAACGACATTGTTTACGGTGTGGGCGTGCAAGGAGACTTCGTGTGGGCAGCCACCGCCGCGGGTGCAAGCCGATTCAACACCCGCACCGGGCAATGGGCTCTGTTCAACGAGCGCAACACGCCCATGTATGAGATCTGGACTTACGCCGTGAGTCCCGGCGAAGACAAGGTCTACTACGCGGTCTGGGGCGGCGGCCTACTGGAGTATGACGTCAAGACCGAGCGCTGGAAGGACTACAACGACCCCGACGGCGAGACCGAACTCGTCCTCTTTAAAGACCAGGGCCTGATTCACGAGATCACGACCTCAGTCAGCTATGTGGACAAGATCGTCTGGGTCGCGACGTATTTCGGCGCCAGCCGCTACGACGGGCGCAACTGGCACAACTTCCTGACCAAGGACAGCGGGCTGCCCAGCAATTTCCTGAACCAGATCAAGGGCGTCGATGCCAACCGCGCATGGTTCTCCACCGACAAAGGCCTAGCGTACTACGACGGTGTGAACTGGGCGGTGTACCGCCCGGCGCTCGATACCGGGCGTCCGGAGATGCTCGTGCGCGATGCAGACGGCGCCACCACCCCAGTTAACGTGGATACCGCGCCCGCGCATAACTACATCCTCGGCGTCGACTTTCAGGGCGACGACCTCTGGGTCGCCACCGCAAAAGGCTTGAGTCATGGAGTCCGGCAGAAATAGCAACGAGCAGAAAGAATTCATCAAGGAGTCAAACCTATGACCGTGCAGGAACTGCTTCAAGAAGTGACCAATGCCCAGGTGGAGAAGCGTGCCATCACCAATCACAACGTCCTCAACGAGGCCTACGACTACGGCAGCGCCTTCTCCCGCGGCATGCGCATCGATCTGAACGGCCTGACGATCCTGCTCATCTCGGGCACCGCCAGCATCGACGATCAGGGCAAAACCGTTCACGTCGGAGACCTGCGCCGCCAGACGCGCCGCACCTTCGACAACATCACTGGCTTGCTTGCTGCGGAGGGCGCCACCTGGAAAGACGTCGTGCGCACCACCTGTTACCTGCGCGACATCGAGCGCGACTACCAGGCATTCAACGAAGAGCGGAGCGCCTTTTACAGGGAGCAACGCCTGAATCCACTGCCCGCCTCCACGGGCATCCAGGCGATCCTCTGCCGCCCCGACTTGCTAGTGGAGATTGAAGCGATTGCCATGTTTCACCGCGAATCTCCGAAGGACTAAGTCATGCGCCGCGCGTTGCTCATGGTCGGTCTGATTGTCGGCCTGGCTGCCATCGCCGGAGGCCAGAATGCAGGTGGTTGTGCCTGCGGAACGAATCCGCCGGGCAGGCCCGTTGCTCGCTCCCTGAAGCCCTATGGGGGCGTGCCGGAAGACTTGCGCCCGTACTCGAAGTTTGCGACTCCTTACTTCGAGAACTACACCGACCTGATCGAGTACAACGGAGCCGGGCGCGGCGTTCCCGATCCCGATCTGAAAGATCTTTCCGAAATCCGCATCGGTTTCATCGGGCCGCTCTACAATCACCCCGACCAGGCTCTGGGCCAGCGCATGCTTCACGGCGCCCAGATGGCCGTCGACGAAGCCAATGCCGCCGGCGGGTACTGCGGGAAGCCCTTCCGCCTGATGTTGCACAACGACTCGGCGATCTGGGGCGCGTCCAGCAACGAAGTGGTGAAGATGGTCTACGACGACAAGGTTTGGGCCATGTTCGGCTCCATCAGCGGCGACACGACCCACATCGCACTGCGCGTGACCCTGAAGGCGGAGACGCCGATCGTGAACAGCGCCTCCACCGACCCCACTATTCCCGAGACCATCATCCCCTGGTACCTCACCGACCTGCAGGACGACCGCGTCCAGGGCTATACCCTCGCTCGCCATATTTATGACGAACTCGGACTGAAGCGTGTCGCCTTGCTGCGCGTCAACGATCGCTATGGCCGCTTCGGAGTTTTAAAGTTCCGCGATGCCTCCCGCCGCCTCGGCCACCCGGTCGTGATCGAGCAAAAATTCCTGCCCGGCGATACCGACTTTCGCCGCCAACTGCGAATCATCCAGGATTCGCGCGTGGATGCCATCGTGCTCTGGACCGACATCGGGCCGGCCGCCAACATCCTGAAGCAAATGCAGGAACTGGGAATGAAACAGCGGGTGTTCGGCAGTCACCGCACCATCGGAGACGAGTTGGTTCGATTAGCTGGGCCGGCTGCCGAGGGTTTTGAAGGGCTTTATCCTTACGACCCCACCCGCCAGGATCCTGCATGGCTGGCATTCAATCAACGGTTTGATGCCACCTACCGGGAGAAGCCCGATCACTTCGCGTCGCTGTCTTATGACGCGATGAAAATTCTTCTGAATGCGATTTGCAGCGCCGGGTTGAACAAGGGACGAATCCGCGACGCTCTCACCTCTCTCCAAACCTACCGCGGCGTCACCGGCGAGATGACGTTCGATCCCAACTGCAAGAATATTCATCCCCTGTACCTGGCCGCCGTGCACAATGGCGCCATCGAATACCGTCCGATTTCTATGGAACGGGCTTATGCGCGCGTGGGCGAAGACGGCGTGCAGTACGCCGGTCCCGCAGGCCCCAATGCGCAACCTGCAGACCTGAATATTGCCGTGTTCGGTCCAAACGCCGACGAGCTGGTTCATTCGGCCGCGTTCGCTGCCTTTCTTCAGACCATGAGTCAGGGTGGGCAACACTACTCTGTCGTGCCGATCGCGTCCCAAGCCTCCTGGGGTCGAGCTTCCACCGAGCTGGTGAAAGCGGTATACGACAAGAAGGTGCTCGCGATCGTTGCTCTTGATCGACCCTCCAGCCACCTCGCCGAGCAGATTGGCACCAAAGCGTTCGTCCCGGTGCTTGCCCTCTCGTCTGATCGGATGCTCACCTCCACCAACATTCCTTGGATCTTCCGCCTCCCCCCACGCTCTTCGGTCGAGCAGGCGATACAGTGCCTGTTCGATGCCATCAAAGACGCTGGGCCCAATCGCGCCCGAATCCGAGAAGTGCTCGCGTCCGGAAAGACGCTGGCGGGTGTGCGCTTTCAGTCCAACGGCGAGCTGCAATAATCTGCAGTGTTTCAACTGCGTGGTAATTTTCAGCGCACTGCCGAACCGTTCTTGCAGTGCGACTCGCCGCCAAAAAGATCGAACCATCGCGGTTCTGCTTGACAAGCCATTTTGTCGAATGCATATTGCCGAATAATCTTGGGGGCTGACGCAACTGGCAGTAGCAGAGCCAGGCGTCTCGGATCGAACTGCTGATCGCTGATCGTCAAAAATCCTGTCTCTAAGACTCGCAGTAGTTCGCCTCCCTGCGAACGTGGGGTTCGCTCGGAAATGGCCATGAACGTCCGACTCATGCGCGTGTCGGTGTGCACGCTTGGGTACAAGAACAGTCATGCGGTTGCGACGAGATGACTCGCCGTTCAATTGTGTTCGCTCCCGGCTGGAATGCCGGGCGGCGAGCTTGGTGTTGCTCGCTTCATTTATTTCTGGAAGTGCGTACGTCTCTGCACAAAATTTGATGCCGCCTTCAATGACTTCTCACCTCGCGCTGAACGAAATCAGCCGCGACGAACGCAGGCAGCTCCAGGATGAGCTGCGCACTCCCGAGCAGGTTTCCAAGGTGATGCGCCGCGCGCAGAGCGGCTCGACGCGCGATCAATTTCTGATCGGATATGCGTTCGCCTCCGGGATCGGGGAGCCCCAAGACTTCGCGCAGGCCCTGTCCTGGTACGAGCGCGCCGCCAATCGTAGTGAGCCTGCGGCCATGACCGAGTTAGGCCGAGCCTACGCCCACGGCGAGGGAATTCTACCCAACTACCAGACTGCGCTCCTGTGGTTCCGGCGAGCCGCCGCCGATGGCTATGCCCCTGCGCAGACCGACCTGGGTTTGATGTACCTGGAGGGAATGGGCCTCACGCGCGACGGGGCGGGGGCGGTGATGTGGTGGCAGAAAGCCGCCCAGCAGGAATATGCCCCGGCTCAATCGAATCTCGGTGTCGCCTTCCTGAATGGGTTCGGTGTTGCACCGGATGCCCAACGCGCGGTGCACTGGTTTCAGAAAGCTGCGGCCGCTGGGTTCGCCACTGCGCAATTCAATCTGGCGTCGTGCTACGAGCTTGGGCAAGGCGTCCCGCAGGATTTCGCCACGGCTGCGAAGTGGTACCGAAGCGCCGCCATGCAGGGGCAGGCGGAGGCGCAGAATAATCTCGCCCTGCTATACCAGGCGGGGCGCGGGGTTCCAGCCGATGCCACCGAGGCCTTGCGCCTTTACTTGCTGGCCGCCGGCAATGGAAATCCCAAAGCCTACGTCAATCTCGCGCAGTTGTTCCATTCGGGCGTTGGGGTCACGCGTGACTCGGCTCAGGCCTACACCTGGCTTGCCATCGCCGCCGCAAGCGGCGAGGATGTCGGACAAGCGCTCGACATCGAAGCCGCCCAGTTGAGCGCCAAAGATCTGTCCGATGCTCAGGGCAGCGCTGCGGCGTGGATCGAGCAGCACCATCTGAACCCGATCCCGCGCGCGCTGGCGTCATCGACGCCCGGTTCTCACAGCGCGAACTAGTGCGTGCAAATAGGGGGAAGCGGCCAAGTTCTCTCCGCGCCCTTCGCGGATCCTTTGCGACCTTGGCGGTTCAAGCTTTTTCCGCCGTGGGCGCGCCTGTGAAGCCCGGTTTCTGGACAAAGCGCATGCCCCGCTCCAACTCACTTCCGCCGCGCTTCCGCCTCCGCCAGCCATCCTCGTCGTAAGGCCTCCGCCGGAACACTCGAAAGATAAGGCTTGATATCGAGAATCGGCGTGCCGTCGAGCATGTCGACGCCTCGTACGTGAAGCGTCGCGCCCTCGCGCCTGAGCAGTTGCACCACGGTGAGCCCAATCGGGTTTGGCCGCCGCGGAGACCGCGTCGCGAAAACCCCGTGCGGTCGATTGTCCGACGGAGGACTGCCCAGCAATTCGAACCCGTGCGCTCGATCGAACTCCCAGATCACGAACAGGTGCGAGAAGCCTTCAATATCGGTAAGCCCCTCCTCCAGTTCTGGGAGAATCCTCAATTCCCCTTCAACCTCGTGCTTGGCGCCAAGTCCTTTGGGAACCTCAGACGTTTGCTTATAAGGGCTGCTCACAAATCCGATCGGCTGCGACGTGAACATGCGGGACGGAGCCTCCAATTCCCAATAGTAATCGAGGGCGGAAGGCAACGTGAGGCCGGCGCGTCCAGGCTCCGAAATCGGCGCCTAGTCAACTGCTCATCGGCTGTCGCCGTTAGAGGAAATCCGGGGCGCTTGTATTATTGGATGGGCGGCGCCCTCGAACCCGAACTCACCAGCGACACAGGGCCAGGCCGCCTGAACGGAAGCACCGGAACCGGTACGACGATGCACATCCCCGACGGATATCTGAGTCCCTCCACCTGCGCAGTGCTTTATGCTGGCGCGGCCTCGGGATGGTATGTCGCACTCCGGCGAGTCAAGCGCGTCCTGTCGACCAAAGCCATTCCGCTGATCTCGGTGTTTGCCGCGTTCTCGTTTGTCGTGATGATGTTCAACGTGCCGCTGCCGGGAGGCACGACCGGGCACGCGCTCGGGGTTGCCATCGCCGCGATCGTGCTCGGTCCCTGGGGTGCGATTCTGGCTATTTCCATCGCGCTGGCGATCCAGGCATTGTTCTTCGGCGACGGTGGCATCACGACCTACGGTGCGAATTGCTTCAACATGGCGATCGTTGGTTCGCTGGTTGCCTACGGCGTCTACCGCCTCACCGCGATGAAGTCGGACCTGCGGTCGCGACGCCGAGTATGGGCCGCTGCCATGGCCGGGTATTTCGCCATCAATGCTGCCGCGCTCCTGGCCGCGATTGAATTCGGGATCCAGCCGGCGTTGTTTCACGATGGCCATGGCGTTCCGCTCTACGCTCCTTATTCCTTGCACGTCGCCATCCCCGCCATGATGATCGGCCACCTCACGGTTGCCGGGCTCGCGGAGGCTGCGATCTCGGCAGGAATGCTTTCCTATCTGCAGCGCGCCGACCTGGGCCTGCTCCGAGGCCTGCATTCGGTGGCGCAGTCGGCCGCTCCCCTGGTGCCCACTGACGCGACGGCTTCATCCCGCCGTCTCTGGTGGGCCGTTGCCTTATTGCTGGTTTGTACCCCGCTCGGCATCCTGGCCGCGGGTACGGCGTGGGGTGAGTGGTCTGCCGCCGCACTGGTAGATGCGAACACGCGAACTCAGATCGCCGCCGCCTCTGGCAACCAATTGCCTCCCGCAGGCGTTCCGGACGGGTTGCAGCGCTTCTCCACAGTTTGGACCGCTCCCTTTCCGGGATATGCTCCTCGATTTATCAAGAGCCCAGCCGTTGGGTATCTGCTCTCCGCCATGTTTGCTGTCGGTCTATTGGTGGCCGCGTCCTTGCTCGCGCGTAATTTTGGGAAAAACTGGAGTCGCCGGGAGTTGCGCTCTTGAGCGGACGTACCTTCATCGAATCCACGGTGCGCGGATTTACCGAAGCGCTCGCCCACGCGTTGCTCTCCGAGCGTGCTGCCGGGCAAGCGGGTTTGTTGCAGACGTTCGACCCGCGGGTGCGCGTCCTGGGACTCCTGGCATTGGTCGCCGCGGTCGTCCTGTGCCGCCGCATCGAGGTCGTCGCCGTACTGCTGGGGCTCGCCGCCCTGCTGGCGGTGTCCTCCCGGGTGAACCTTGCGTCCTTGGCAAAGCGGGTATGGCTGGTAGTCCTCGGCTTTACAGGTTTGATTGCACTACCCGCTCTGTTCCTGACCCCGGGGGAGCCATGGTTCACGATTCCCGGCCTGCGGCTCTCCATCACGCAACACGGGCTCCGCACCGCTGTCCTTCTGGTTTTGCGGGTGGAAGCCGCGGCGACCTTTGCGACACTGCTCGTCCTGTGTACGCCCTGGAATCACGTGCTGAAGGCGCTGCGTTCCCTCCATCTGCCGGCTGAAATCGTTGCCATGCTGGCCATGACCCATCGCTACGTGTTTCTCCTGATCGAGACCGCCAATCAAATGTTCGAGTCGCGGCAAAGCCGCATGGTGGGCGTGCTTCCAGCGAAGGAGTACCGCAACATGACCACTCGAACCGCCGGCGTCCTGCTCAGCAAAAGCGTGGAACTCAGCCATGAAGTCTATCTGGCGATGATTTCCAGGGGCTTCCGCGGCGAGATCGCGTCGCTGTCGGAATTCCGCATGAAGTTCCGCGACTATGTAGGCCTGATGGCCTTCTTCTGTTCCGGCGCGATTGCCGTGTGGCTGGGGAGGTGATTGCAGTGGACCGCGCCTTCGAACTCCACGACGTCCACTTCGACTACGAAGGGATTGCCGCTCTGCAAGGACTCTCCCTGCAGGTTGAGCAAGGCGAACGCGTCGCCCTGCTGGGCGCAAACGGTTCGGGCAAGTCGACCCTCTTGCGGATCCTCAACGCCTTGTATTTTCCCAAGCAGGGATCGGTTCACTTTCAGAGTGAGCCCCTCACTCAACGACGATTTCAGGACGAAGAGTTTCTCCTGAGCTTTCGACGCCGGGTCGCCCTCGTCTTTCAGAATCCAGACGTGCAGTTATTCAACCCCACCGTCTTTGACGAGGTCGCTTACGGCCCCTTACAGCTGAACTGGAGAAGGGAAGAGCTGGTCCGGCGCGTCGAAGAGACACTCTCCTTGATGGCGATTACGCACCTGCGAGAGCGTCCTCCTTACCGGCTGTCCGGGGGAGAGAAGAAACGCGTTGCGCTTGCCTCGGTGCTCGTTCTCGATCCCGAGGTCCTGCTCCTCGATGAGCCGACCGCCACGCTCGACCCGCGCACGCAGAGCCAGGTGATCGATCTGCTTCAGCAGTGGAAAGGAACGCCGAAAACCGTCATCACTGCTACCCACCAGGTCGAAATTGTCGAATACATCGCCGACCGCGTCATTGTTCTCCAGGCCGGACACATCGCGGCGAGTGGAACTCCGGCCGAGATTTTGTCGAATCGAGACCTGTTGCTCAGTGCGAACCTGATCCACGTCCACCGGCATGCGCACGGCGGCGTAATGCACTCCCATCCACATTTTCACGGACATTCGCACCAGGAACCCGAACCCTAAGGTCGAGGGCATGGAGCCGGGAAGGTTGTCAGGAAAGAACCAAAGGCCAGCGGTGCGGAGCCGCTGGCCTGAGACTGCCTTACGAGATGAAAGATGTTACAGCGCGCCGCGAAGTCCGAGCAGGATCACGCCGCAGCCCACGCAGTAATACAGTACAACCAGCGTCCATGCGGTGACTCTTTCCCAAATCATGACTCCAACCTCCGAAGGGGGGATCGGTTCCGGGGAACCGTCTTCGCCGGCTGCGAAGCCTGGCGTCGCTTCGCCTTCGACCGGAGACTGCGGCCAGAGCTGCGTTCTCCTGTTTGCATTGAACGATGGATCGACGCCAGTCGCAAGAGAGCGGAGGTTCATTGGCGTCAAGAGATTAGTACAGGTCCTGCCAGTACCAGACGCTCAAGTCCAGATTGGCCAGCTGGCCACCCTGACCGGCGAAATCACTCTGGCGATTTTATCCGCGAAATCTTGGCGGCCTTTGCGATTCCTTCGCGCCCTTGGCGGTTAAGCGCTTTTTCACTCCCTGACGACTACCTTCGCTCCGGCTTCAGTTGTCTTCCACCCGATGGAGATGGCTCCCACACGAACGCCGGACCACTAACTTGCAGTCCAGCAACACATCGCGCGCAGGCATGTGCGGATGCGCAATGCGCTCCAGCATGGTTCGCACCGCGGTCTCGCCGATCTCGCGGCAGGGCTGATGAAGCGTGGTCAACGGGACTCCAAGCAGGGCGGCAAATTTCACATCGTCGAAGCCGACCACCCGCAGATCCTTTGGTACTGCGATGCCCAGCTGTTCCAGGGTGCGCATCAACCGGGCTGCCGTGAGGTCATTCGCGCACACAACCCCGTCCGGCCGGGAGTGCTGCACCGTCTGGCGCATCCAGGCAATATCGTCCGGATCGCCAATGTGTACACGCCCGTGAGCGCCGGTCATGTGAAAGGCCTGGATGGCATCTTCGAATCCGGCAATGCGCGCATCGACGGTATAGGCCGATTGCGGTTTGGCAAGAAATACTAGTCGCTTGCAGCCATGTCGCAATAGATGCTCCGCAACCATGAATCCAGCTCGCCGGTTGTCGATTCCCACCAGGTCAAAGGCGCAGCGTCGCGGATAACGATAGACACACCGATCCAGTAGCACCACCGGAACGTGAGCCTTGGCGAGCGCCTCGACCACCCACTGGTTGATCTGGTCGTTGGACGACGTCAGCTCCAGCGGCGCAAAGAAGATCCCGTTAACTTTGCGATCCAGGTAGTACTCGCAAAGTTCCCGGGTCTGCCGCTGGCGATCGCCCTCCAGGTCGGAGGCGCTGTGCGCCGTGTCGCCCCAGAGCAGAGCATGTCCGCCGGCCCGGCCAGCCCGTGCCATTCCCTGGCAGATTGGCTCAAAGATCTCCGTGTCTCCCAGGCCTGGGATGAGCAGCCCGAACACGTGCCGCTCTTCTCGATTTACGCGGCGCACGTAGGTGCCCGAACCCGCCCGCCGCTCGATCAAGGACTGGTGCTGTAATTCTTTTAAGGCACGCTGCACGGTGAGGCGCGAGGTCGAGAAGCGCTTCACCAGATCGGCTTCGCTGGGCAGACGTTCGCCTTCTTTGTACTCGCCCGCACCGATCGACTGCTGCAGGTCATGGACAATCTGCTGATACTTGGGCTTTGGCCGTTCGCTCAACGAAGTCTCCGGGGGAGCGATGGGTCTATAAGTCCGCAGAGTTGGCAATACAGGTGCTAGTCGTCTATAAGATTTTCGATCGGGCAAGCCTAAAACAAAATCGATATTCTACAACTCGGAAGTGCAAGAGAAACTTCCTGATTCCAACTGGACTGTCCGCTTTCCAAACCGGGCCCGAGAGTATATCTTTTCCGAGCCCGGGTCAACCAATTCCGGGCGCTCCCTGGTGGAGAGTGGGGCCCTGCCAAACATGAAGCTCAATGCTTTCCTGCTGAAGAGCACCATCGTGGCCGCACTGGGCGGTCTTCTGTTTGGGTTCGACACAGCGGTGATTGCCGGAACCGAGGAGGCTCTGACCCACATCTATCACCTGTCGCCGGCCAATTTGGGCTGGACCGTCGCGGCTGCCTTGTTCGGAACGATCGTTGGCGCCATGACCGCCGGCATCCCCGGCGACCTCTATGGCCGGCGCGACAGCTTGCGCGTCATGGCGGTGCTTTATTTCATCTCGGCAATCGGCTGCGCGTTTGCCTGGAGTTGGTCCTCTCTGATGGCATTCCGCTTTGTCGGCGGCCTGGGAATTGGGGGTTCGTCGGTCCTGGGGCCCATGTACATTGCCGAGATCTCTCCCGCCAGTTGGCGCGGACGCTTGGTTGGTTTTTTTCAATTCAATGTAGTCTCGGGAATTCTTCTCGCGTACTTCTCCAATTACATGATAGGCCGGCAGAACTTTGGCATGGACCTCGAATGGCGCTGGAAGCTGGGCGTCTCCGGGATTCCGGCGGCCTTGTTTTTTCTGACTTTGTTCTTGATTCCCCGCAGCCCGCGCTGGCTGGTGAAGAAGGGCCGCAACCAAGAGGCGCGCGAGATCTTACGCCTTACTGGCGAGTCGAATTATGAGCAGGAACTCCAGGAGATCCACGAATCGATTGAAGAAGAGCGAAGGCAAGGCGCCGAGTCGCTATTCGTCCGCAAACATCGCCTGCCCATCTTTCTCGCGGTAAGCATCGCCATGTTCAACCAGCTGACCGGCATCAATGCGGTCATCTACTACCTCAACTTCATCTTCGCCTCCGCCGGATTCAATAAGGTGTCCAGCGATCTGCAGGCGGTGGTCGTCGGCTTCACCAATCTCGTCTTCACGATGATTGCCATGGCCGTCATCGATAAGATCGGCCGCAAGACCTTGTTACTCATTGGGGCAGTCGGAACCTCAGTCTGCCTGTTTGGCGTGGCGACCATCTTCTCCACCGGGCAGCGCCCCGACCTGCTCATCTGGCTGCTGGTCATCTACATTGCTTTCTTCGCCTTCTCCCAGGGGGCGGTGATTTGGGTCTATATCAGTGAAGTTTTTCCCAACAGCGTGCGCGCCCAAGGACAAAGCCTCGGTTGCTTCACGCACTGGGGCATGGCAGCCGCGATTTCATTGGTTTTCCCGGAAATCGCCGCCTGGTCCAAGTCCATCCCCTTCGTCTTCTTCGGCGCGATGATGATTCTGCAATTCGTGGTGGTGCTGTTCTACTATCCGGAGACCAAGGGCATGACCCTCGAGGAGATGCAGAAGAAATTCTCACTGGCTTGAAATGAGGACGAGTCGAACTTCACCCGCTACTTCGACACTTCCGCCACAAAAACGCCAAATGGCGGGAGGGAAACCTCCGCTCCAGTAGCCGTCGCTTCCGGCGTTGCGACCAGGCTCTTGAACCTGGCCGCGGCAAAGCCCTGACCGCTGAGATCGAACTTCACCTGTTGCGGCGACGCCGACATGTTCAGCGCAACCAATACCGCCTGTCCCTTGTAGCTTCGCAGGTAGGAGAGCACGTTCTCGTCCCCCTCATTTAGCGCCACGTAACTCCCGTCGAGTAATGCGCGATTGGTGTGGCGCAGCGCCAGCAGCCGCTTGTAAAAATTGAGAATCGAATTCGGATCCTTCGACTCGCTCGCAACATTGTGCGTGGTGTAGCTGGGCGGAACCGGCAGCCAAGGCGCCTTCGTGCTGAACCCGGCGTTCGGCTTGTCGTTCCACTGCATCGGCGTACGCTCGCCGTCGCGCCCGATCTCCTTCGGCCATCCGGTGCGGCCTTCCGGATCTTTCACATCTTCCTTGCGCTTCGGATCGTTATTCTGCATGCCGATTTCTTCGCCGTAATACATGATCGGCGTGCCCCGCAGCGTCAGGTACAAGCCCGCCATCAGCTTGGCGATGTCGTCATTGTGCGTGCCATCGCCGTAGCGGTTGTAGGACCGCATGATGTCGTGATTGCTGATCACGTACACCGGCCATCCGCCCGCGCCGTCCACCGCCGCGATCTGGCGCCGGAATTCCTCCGGCGAGAGCTTGTCCACCCGGGTGAACATGAAGTCCATGGGCATCTGCAGTTCATTCCCGTGCGTCCCGTAGTATTCCTTCAGTTCGTCGATGTTCTTGGTCCAGGTCTCGCCAATCAGCACCGCGTTGTACTGGTCGGCCACCTTGCGTAAGTTGGTCAGCACCTCGTGCACTTCCGGCAGTTTCTTGTTGTACTTGTCGTCCATGTTTGGATCGCCGAACTTGTTGGTTCCCGGAAGCACCGGATTGTCCCGCAAGTCCGGATCCTCAAACAGCGTGTCCACGGCATCGAGGCGGAAGCCTGCCACTCCCCGCCGATACCACCAGCGGGTCACATCGAACATCGCCTTCTCCACCGCGGGATTGCGCCAGTTCAAATCCGGTTGCTGCGCATAAAAATAATGGTAGTAGTACTGGCTCGTGGTCGGATCGAACTTCCAGGCGGAGCCGCCAAAGCCGGAAAGCCAGTTGTTCGGCGGCTCATTCGGTCCTTTCCCGTCGCGCCAGATGTACCAGTTCCGGTGGGCAGCGTTCTTCGATGACTTCGAGTCCAGAAACCACTTGTGCTGATCCGACGTGTGGTTGATGACAAAATCCAGAATTACCCGCACGTCCTTTTGGTTGCCTTGCTTCACCAACCCATCAAAATCCGCCAGCGTTCCATACATCGGATCGATATTCTCGTAATCCGATACGTCGTAGCCGAAATCTACCTGCGGGGAAGGGAAGCACGGGGTAATCCAGATCGCGTCTACCCCCAGTTCATGCAGGTACCCCAGCTTGGAGGCAATGCCCTTCAAGTCGCCCACGCCATCATTGTTGCTGTCGGCAAAGCTTCGCGGATAGATTTCGTAGAAAACGGCGTGCTGCCACCACTGGTGCCCTTCGGCATCGACTGCCTTGGGTTTCTGGCCGGAGGCCAGAAGCGAAGAAGCTGCAATCAGGAATGCCGCGGCCAGCAATGAAAAGCGACGAAACATGATAGGTCCTCCCACACATAGAACGATGTATGAAGTCGATAGATGGGACGGGTCGAACGTATCAGACCGATTATTCTGTCACTTCGATCCGGAAAAATTCAGCACAATTTCGTGCGCTATGTACTCTCCTGAACCCGTCGCCGGAAAATCCACGTGCAGGATGCCCGCACTAGGCCCCGACCGCTCCAGCTTGCCACCGTTCACCGCGGCAACCTGCTCCGCGCCGCGAACGGCGAGTTGATAGTGCTCGCCCGGCATGCCCGTCACGGACAGCGTCAACTGGGTGCGCGAAGTGTTCCATGCCTCCGACAGAATGCGCAACCCTGCGCTCGATTCACCGAGCGGCGGCAGTTCGTTGGAATAACTCACGCCAAAATCGTCTCGAAGCCGAATGCGCAATGTACCGGGCTGGGTCGAGACCGGCAACACGACATTCACATGCTGATCTTCGGCGTTCGTGCTTATCTTGAAGGGGATCGTCTTCCCATTCCACTCGGCTCCCAGGACTTTCGCTCGCGAGCTCACCGCAGGTGAGAAGGCGACGCTGCAATTCTCGGAACCCTTGGTGTCCAGCGTAATGGCATCCGCAGTCCGGCTGTACTTCAGGTCAAGCTTGGCCGATCCGATCCGCACATTCGTCAGCTCGAACGAATTCCAATCCGCGGGAACATGCGGCGCGAATTGCAGCTGCTTCGCGAACGCATCCGACTGCAAGCCAAATAACCCGCGCAACACCGGGCTGATCACCATCGCAGCCGACCAGATCTGATGCGGCGAAGCCGTCGACAGCGACTCGTAGGTATCTCCCGATAATACTTCGGTGACGTGCCCGAGCGAGCCGTTGAGGGCCAGCAGTGCATTGGCCCGCAAGTCTTCGTACCCCGGCGCTGCCGCGTGATATCGGTATGCGCCCACCGATGCCCAGCCCGTGAACAACGGCCATACCGACCCGAAATGATACCCGCCGGCGTTGTAGTGCACCGAGTGCGTCGAAATGATGCGCGTTCCCCAGTCCGCGGTGACGTCGGAATCGGCCAGTTGTCGAATCATCTGGCTTGCTCGATCAGCTTGCGGTAGGCCAAACCACATCGGTACGGTCGCGAGAATACTTTTTTCGTCCACCCGGCGGCTATCCACGCCGAGCGCGAAGGCATAAATCTTTTTCTCCGGAGACCAGAAGGCTTCTTCAAATTTCGGCCTCTCCTGCGCAAACTGCTGCCCGAGTTCCTGGCTGACATCGTCCTTGCCGACCAGCTTCGCGAGGTTCGCCAACGAGTGCAGCGCCTCCAGCCCGAGCCCGCTCTGGTAGAACTCCGTCTTTACCGGCAGAAGCGGGCCGCCCTCCACCCAGCCATGGCCGACCCCAAGATTCTGGGGGAAGCCCTGTGCATCCCATGTCGAGCGCAAAAACTGGTAAGCCTTCCAAAGCTGATCCCACTTCAGCCGCGCAAACTCAACATCGCCACTCTGCGTGACGTAGTCGTTCATGCTGATCAGGAACAGCGGCGTCGCATCGGCCGACGCGTAAGGATAGGGATAGCTCCTGAACCAGTCGACAAAGTTCGCACCCTGGGCGATCTCGTGCGGCATCTTGCCATCAGCCCGTTGATATTGGCTGATGAACTCCAGTGCCGTGCGCGTAGTGTGGTAGTCGCCCTCGGCGTTCAGCGCAAACGAGGTCCACATCGAGTCGCGCCCGAAAAACCAGGCGAACCCGGGGCGTTGCGACGTTCCTGATGTTCGGTATCCGGCGACCAGCCCCGTGCCGAGGTAAGGATTTGTAACCAAACCCTGCAGGACGCTGACCCGCGACCAGTCGTACGCTTCCTCCAAGCGCGTGTCGGGAATGGAAATGCCGACGGTCTCATCCAGGTACTTACGGTAATACTGAGCAGAATCCCGCAGCAGTTCCGGATACGACCCGGCCAGTCTTTGATAAGTTGCCTGCGCTTCGGCCAGCCCATTCACCGAGGCCGCCACCACGATCAGCCGGCTGGCTTGCCCTTTGTCGATGATGCCCAGGCGAAACGAATTCTCGCTGGAACTCGAGTAGTTCGTTTCATACGCAGCATGCGGGTAACTTGCCGTTGGCGAGCCCACGAGTGCCGCGAATTTCTTCTGCTCCTCGCCGAACACGAAAGCCTTTTCGTCCGCATTCCAGGAGGCAAAGGTTGCTCCCAGAGCCGCCGGCCATTCCAGTTGAAAATCGCCCACGAACCCAGCCTCGATCTCCAACGGTTCCGCCGTCTCCACCTCGAACGCGATCACCGCCCCCGCTTCGCGCACCGGAACGAACAGTGTTTCGCGAACAGAAAAGTCATCCCCTCCATACACAATGGTTGCTGACTCGGGCCGCACGATCAGCGTACGTGCCAGCGACTCGGCGGGCAGCGCGCGTCCACCCACCAGGAATCTCACATGGAACCCGCGAAAAATCTTCAGCGGATAGGCCCAGGCTTCCAGGTCCCCGCTCTCGTTGCTAAACAGGGCTGCGCGCGTGCCGACGACTGGCAGAAATTCCCAGGAGCGAATCGGGCGCGAAAGCTCCAGGGCACGCTGGCCTTCCTGGGCTACCGATGCCGCGGCCGACAAGAGAAGAATAAGGATGGTCGCCAGGTGAAATCGGCGGACAAATTCCAAGGGGGAGGATTTACGCATGGTTTCGGTCGAACAGAACCCCTGCGAGCACGGCCTGCGAGCCGCTGCTCGCTTGAAAACTCTGGTTGCGATTACTATAAGTTTAGAGGGCGAATTCTAGCACGGGCGATAGCGCGCCAGGGTACAACGTTTTGTCTTCTTCACGCCGCGAGTTTCTGCGATCCCTCAGTCGATCCGCAGTTGTCCTTTCCTTGGATGGCGTGCTGGCTTCCGCACGGCCGCTCTGGGCACGCGCCAGCAACCCTTCCCAGGGGATTGAGCCCATCAAGCCCGGCACACCGCTCAACGTCAACTTCGTCAACGTCGCGCGCGAAGCCGGCCTGAACGCCAAAACCATCTTCGGCGGCGAGCACAAGAACAAGTATCTGCTCGAAACCACCGGTTGCGGCGTCGCCTTTTACGACTTTGATAATGACGGCTGGCTCGACATCTTCCTCGTAAACGGAACTCGCCTCGAAGGCTTTCCCGCAGGTCATGAACCAATCTCCCGCCTCTTCAAGAACAACCGCGATGGCACCTTCACCGACATCACGCTCAAAGCCGGCGTCGGCCGCTCCGGCTGGGGACAAGGCGTCTGCATCGGCGACTATGATAACGATGGCCACGAGGATCTCTACGTCACCTACTTCGGCAAGAACATCCTCTACCACAACAATGGCGACGGGACGTTCACCGATGTGAGCCAGAAAGCCGGCGTTGCGGGAAAGGGCAATCGCTGGAATACGGGTTGCGCCTTTGTCGATTACGATCGCGACGGCCATCTCGATCTCTTCGTCGCCAATTACATCGATATGGACCTGGCGACCGCGCCTGTCCCCGAATCGGGTCCGTGCTTGTACAAAGGCGTGATGGTGGCCTGCGGACCGCCCGGCCTCACCGGCGGAAAGAACATCCTCTATCACAACAACGGCGACGGAACCTTCACTGATGTCTCCGAAAGCTCCGGCATTCTCCAAACCACCGGCACCTATAGTCTCGGCGTGCTGACCGCCGATTTGGACAACGATGGCTGGCCCGACATCTACGTGGCCAATGACTCGATGGCCAGTATCCTTTATCAGAACAAGAAGAATGGCAAGTTCGTGGACGTCGCCCTCGAATCCGGATGTGCCCTCAGCCCCGACGGCAAGCCTCAAGCCGGCATGGGCGTCTCCGCTGGAGACTACGATCTCGACGGCAACCTCGATATCGTCAAAACCAACTTCGCCGGCGACACCCCCTCGCTCTACCACAACCTGGGCGGTGGCAATTTTGAGGATGCGACCTTCACCGCCGGCCTCGGGGCGCACACGCAGTTTCTCGGCTGGGGCTGCGGCTTCTTCGACCTCGACAACGACGGCTGGCCCGACATCCTTATCTGCAACGGCCATGTCTACCCGGAAGTGGAACAACTCAAGACCGAAGCCGGTTATCCGCAGCGCAAGCTGCTCTACCGCAACCTGCGCAACAGCCGCTTCGAAGATGTTTCCCTGAATGCCGGCCCCGGCATCTCAGATCCAGTCGCCTCCCGCGGCTGCGCCTTCGGCGACTTCGACAATGACGGCGACATCGACATGGTCGTCAACCCAGTCAACGATTATCCTCAGCTCATCCGCTGCGACTCGCAGACCGCCAACCACTGGATCAAGGTCCGCACCATCGGTACTAAATCCAACCGCAGCGGCATCGGCGCCCGCATCAAGTGCGTGACCACCGTTCCCGGCGAGCCCAAGCCCCACCAGCAGATCGACGAGGTTCGCAGCGGCGGAAGCTATATCTCGCAAAACGATCTACGCGTGCACTTCGGTCTGGGCAAGGTCGACAAAGTCGATGTGCTCGAGATCCGCTGGCCCAGCGGGCAGGTGGATACTCTGAAAGACCTGAAAGCCGACCAACTGGTCTACGTCAAGGAAGGGCAGGGTATCGTGAAGACCATGCAGTTCGGCTCACAAGCGAATAAAGCCAGAACTTAACGCGATCTGCGTTTAGAAATCCTCCACCAAAGAAACATTCGATCCGCCACTGGCCTTCCAGATCGCCAGTTGGCGTCCGTCGGGTGACGGGATCGCCCAACCCAACACCATCTGTTGTTCCTCTAGTACCGGCCGTGTCCTGCCTTGCAGATCGATATTCAGCAGGGTTTTCGCATCGGCAGTGGTGGAGACGACCCCCCAGATGCTCTTACCGTCGGCGGCCCAGTCCAGGCAGGCGAGGTAGGGCCAACCGTGGAGCACCAGCGTTCGTTCCGAGCCGTCAGCGATCGAGAGCAACAAGATGGCCGGTTCCCGCTGCGGCCCAAACTTCCGGGCCAGCGCCAGCGTCTGTCCGTCGGGCGACAAGCTCCAGTTGTACTCATCGATATTCAGGTTGACGGCCCGCGCCTTTTCCAGTTCGTGGCCCTTGCCATGCTCGAGGTCGAAAGTATAGAAACGCATTTCTGACCGGCTGATAACCTGGCTGTAGAGACACAGGGTAGAAGGCAATCGTGCACACTGCTGGTTCATGATGCCGGGCGCTTCAAGAATTTCGCGAGGTGGTCCGCCCCTCAAGGGCGCTCGCATCAATTTCGCCGTCGGCGAGTCTGCTCCCACCTTCGGTTGAATGATATAGACAATTTCTGTGCCATCCGGGCTGAGACGTGGGATCCCGAGCTGATCTTTTCCGCCTACCAGCAGATCCGGAGTGGGCTGATCGATGGCCTGCTTGAAAATGTTCAATGTCCCATAGCGGTCGGAAATGAAAATCACCGAGCGGCCATCCGGAGTCCACGAGTATGGGACATCCGACCGTTCGTCCAGAGTCAGGCGCTGGAGTTCCCCGATGCGCGTGCCTCGGTCTCGAGTGGGTGCGACGTAAACTTCCGGCTCGATCGTGCGCCGCATCACTGCCAGGCGTTTTCCGTCCGCGCTCAAGCTGACGTCCGCGACTCCGCCGGTTTGACTGGTAAGTCGGGTCAGCGAGCCGCTCGTCTTGAGCGTGCGTGCATCGATTCGCGTCCACCACAGATTCGAATCCGTTCGATTGGGAGCCGGCTCCTGGATGGAAACCATCAATCGTCCGTCCGCGGTCCACGCCAGACCTGGTCCCAACCCCGGGTTTGCCAGCACCAACTGGTTCTTACCCGAAGCGAGATCCAGCACATCGATCTCGAAGCGGGCTTCCCACGCTCCCGGAAACCACACGCCCCGGACGTAAGCGATGCGTCGGGAATCTGGCGACCAGGCCAGGGACTGGCAGTAACTCCCATCCGAAGCCCGTACTTTCCGCGGCTCTTCCCCATTTGCCTGCATCACCCAGATTTCGCTGTTGCCCTTCGCCGATCCTTTCAAATAGGCAATCTGGCTGCCGTCGGGCGAGACGGTTGGCTTCCACGCGTCGGCTGCCAGCTTTCTGGGCTCGCCCCCCAGGATCGAGATCTCCCACAGTCCAGGAGGCTCCGCCGGGCCAGCCACCCAAGTGGCGATCAAGTGCGTGCTGTCGGGAAACCAGCTGGCTGGCTCGGGTATGAAGCTGCGCCGCGGTTGGTCAGACCCCGTCGTTCCATGGGTCGTGTCCGGAAACCAACTGACCGACTGCAACGCGAATTGTTTAGGCAGGGGCACCGCATGTGTCTCCCCGGTGTCCACTTGTTCCAGGTAGAAACCAGTACGGTCGGAGAAGGCCAGGTATTTCCCATTCGGAGAGATCACGGCACTTGTGACCGGATCCTCTTCAGGATTCGCCGTTAAGCGGCGTTGGATGGTGTGCGGGAGACTTCGCCCGCCCGCCCGCAAACCGATCCCGATGCCCGCAACAAGAACTGCGGCCGCAGAGATCCCGGCCACCATCCACGCCTTGTGTTTGCGAATGGTCGGCGTGCTTTCCCCAGTTCCGTTCCGGATCACCGGCGCCAGAAATCGGTACCCTCGCCGCGCCACCGTCTCCACAAACCGGGGATTCTCGGCGCTGTCACCGAGCGCGTCGCGCAACCTTCGCACAGCCGTATTCAAGCTGTGATCGAAATCAACGAACGTGTCGGAAGGCCAGAGCCGGGCCCGCAGCTGCTCCCGCGTGACCACCTCGCCAGGTCGCTCCAACAATACGGACAGAACCTGGAACGGCTGCTCCTGCAAGCGTACCTTCGATCCGTTGCGCCGCAGTTCTCCAGTCCTCAGGTCAACGTCAAAGACGCTGAACCGCACCAGGTGATCGCTCTGATCTGTAACCAGCATCCCCATCCGCCCCACGCGCCCTCGAAGCTAGCACCATCCATGCCTCGACGGCAAAGTTACCCAGCTCCTTAAGTGTTTGACGCTCGGAATGTTAGTGCGTTATCGGCAAATTCCCCGCGCGTCATTGCTCCTGCCTTGAGGTACGCACTGCCCGGCTAGAAAGTTCGGCCCATGTGGAGGTAAGGGCCGTGCATCGATCTGCTCGCTTTCTTCTTCTCTGGGCCTTGTGGTGCTGGGCTGGCGTCGTTTGGGGCCAGAGCAATGCTCGAGACAACCCGCAGTTGTTTGTAGGAGTCTATAACGACGCGGCAATTCCGAAAGCGACCTTGCTCGCGGCTGAAGACAAGACCTCCACGATTTACCGTAGGGCCGGAGTCGAGCTGCACTGGCTCAACTCGCCAGCGTTACGGTACGAACTCGCAGTTCGAATCATTTCCAAGTCGCGCAACCTTGCCAACGACATCTTCGGCGTCGCCTTTCTCGATTCGACTGGCTTCGGTCGGCAAGCCGATATCTTCTATGGCAACATCACTGAGCTGAGTGCCGCATGGTCGCAGAATGAAGTCGAGCTCCTCGGTTGCGTCATGGCTCATGAAATTGGACATCTGCTTCTGGGGTCGAATTCGCACTCGCCTACCGGCATCATGCGGCTGCACTGGGACGACCAGCAGCTCCACCTCGCCTCGTTGGGCCAGCTAGCGTTTGACCGGGAAGAAATTCGAAAGATCCACCAACGATTGCCGATGCACGAAGGAATTCTTGCCACCAATCAGGCCTGTGGTCCAGGTTCGCGTCCGTTCTGTGGACGCTAGCCAGGGATGGGCGCCCGAATGACTCTCTTTCGTATGTCCTTCAAATTCGTTAGCGCGCCTTCTTCGCCTCGACCGGCAACGCGCTTCCTGATCCCTCGGTTACGGTCTGGATTGCGTCGACCTTCAGGTTCTCGAACCGCTCCACCAATCCGCTCGGCCACCGAACCTCCACCGAATCGATCTTCGTCGCTGCGCCGAGCCCGAAGTGCACCCGCATGTCGCTGTTCGAGTCATAGCTCGAGCCGCTGCGCACCTCATCCACCATAATTCGCGATCCGACTCTCAGGGTGATGCGCGCGCCAATCCCGTCGCGATTCGACCTGGTCCCGACGGCTCGAATTCCGACCCAATGATTCCCGGATCGCACCTGATTCACCAGCAGGCTCGGCGCCGCATTCATGTTGCTGATCACTGCCGAAATCTTGCCGTCGTTCCACAAATCCCCCACCGCAAGGCCCCGCGACGAGGCAACGGTTACTATCGCGGGTCCGGCCGTCGCCGAAATGTCCGCGAACGTCCCATTGCCCAGGTTGTGATAGAGAATTCGCGGCTCCTGGTAGGAACTCCCCAGGTTCTGCTTATCGACCTCCGGATACACATGGCCATTCACCAGCAGCAAATCCGGCCACCCGTCATTGTCGAAGTCGAAGGCCATCGTTCCCCACCCCAGATACTTCGTATAAAGCCCGAGCCCCGCCGCGGTGGTCACATCGTCAAACGTGCCGTCGCCGTTGTTCCGGTAGAGCGTGGAAGTGTCGTCAGAGAAGTTTGTCTTGAAGATATCGAGCCGCCCGTCGCCGTTGTAGTCGCCGATCGTCGAACCCATCCCCGCCTGCTCGCGCCCGTCCTCGTTGAATGCGGCCCCAGCGGTCACCGCTACATCGGTAAACGTCCCATCACGATTGTTGTGGTACAGGATGCTCGGTGTGCTGTCGCACGCCACGTAGATATCCGGCCAGCCGTCGTCGTCGAAATCAAACGTCGACACGCTGAAGGCATAGTGGCCCTCGGTGCGATCGATGTGGGCCTTCACGGTCACGTCCTCGAACGATCCATCGCCGCGGTTGTGGTAGAGGATGTTTTTTGCCCCCGGCAGGCCGCGCGGACCGCACATCACCGGCACACCTTTCCACATGCAAGAGGGACGGTCGCCCGGCGCGGGGGCGGCGGCCAGGTCGAAGTCCACATAGTTGGCGACCATCAGGTCGAGCTTGCCATCGCGGTCGTAGTCCACGAACGCGCAGCCCGAGCCCCATGCCTTGCCCGTCCCGGCCACGCCGGCCTTGGCCGCTACTTCGGTGAACACGCCGTGCTGGTTGTGATACAGGCGGTTCTTGCCGTAGTACGTGACGTAGAGATCGTCCCAGCCGTCATTGTCGTAGTCGCCGACGCAGACCCCTTGTCCCCAGCCGCTTGCGACGAGCCCGGCCTTGGCGGTGACGTCAGTAAACGTGCCGTCGTGATTATTGCGATATAAATGATTGGTGGGTTCTTTGCCAGCGGGGAAGCCCTCGAGCGTCGTGCCGTTCACCAGGAAAATATCGGGCCAGCCGTCGTTGTCGTAATCAAAGATTGCCACTCCGGTGCCGGTCGTCTCGATGATGTACTTCTTCGTGTCCACTCCGCCGAACACGTTCTTCATGTGGAGTCCGGCCTTCTCCGCAACATCGGTGAAGTAGGCAATCGAACCGGCAGGAGCACTCTGGGCAGCCGCTGTCCGCGGGAAGGGAATCGGACTGAGAAGCGCAGCCGCCAGCGCGCAAGCCCGAGCGGACGCACGAACAACGCAGCGAAAAATCATGGATCCCCTTCCGATACTAGGGTCCACTCCACCAAGGGTCAAGCCGGACACCGGGTTTCTCCTCTCCGCCCCACGAGGCATAGTAAGATTTTGGACGCACCGAGTGTGGCGCGGACGCTCCTGTCCGCGCAAAGCCTGCGTCTGCAATACGGCTTCGCGCAAGCCCGCACTTGGCCGCTTCGCGACGATGATCCGATGGTTTCTGTTCCCGGCGGTAGTTCTGTGGCTATGGGCGATTGCTTCGCTGTCCGTTGCCCAAACCAACTCCCCCCAAAATGCAGCGGTCGCCTTCTACCAGCAGGGACTGGCCGCCCTGCAGCACGGCGATCCCGCAGCCGCGCGCAGCGCCTTCGAAAAAGTCGTCAAGCTCGAGCCTAAATCTGGGGAAGCCCACAATCTCCTCGGTTTTGCCCTGCTCTCCTCCAGTGAGTACGACGGCGCGATCGCCGAGTTCCGCACTGCTCTCAAGCTGAAACCAGACTTCCCAGCCGCGCACATCAATCTCGCGACCGCGCTGTCTGCCAAAGGCGACCTGGCTGCCGCCGAGACCTCGGCACGTGACGCCGTTCGTCTCGCTCCCAAGGATGCCGAGGCACACCGCATGCTCGGTCGGGTTTTGAGCAGGCGGGGAGACCTCTCCGGTGCAATCGCCGAATTGCGCCGCGCAACCGAACTCGAGCCCCAACGCGCCGACTTGCATGACGAGCTCGGCTCGGTGCTCGTGCAGAACCACCACACCGACGAAGCGGTCGCCGAGTTCACCGAGGCTTTGCGCCTTGATCCCCGCTGGCCGGCCGCTCAGCTCCATCTGGGAGCGATTCGCTGGCAGCAGAAGCAACTCACCGAAGCGCGCCAACTCCTCGAAGGAGCAGTCGCCACTGCTCCGCAAAGTGCAGCGGCCCATTACTATCTCGGTGTTGTACTTGCTGACGCCGGCGACCCGCAAGGCGCCATCCGCGAATTAGCGGCGGCCACGAAACTTCCGCCCCCGATTCCGGATGCCTTCACCAAACTTGGCCTGCTGCAGCAACGAAACGGCGACGCCAATGACGCGGTAGAAACCTTCAAGAAAAGCGTTCAACTCGATCCCAACAACCCCGACGCGCACAACAATCTCGGCATGGCGCTGATCCAGGTGGGCGAGGCGACCAACGCCATTCCGGAGTTCGAAGCCGCGCTGAAACTGCGTCCCGACGACAGCGGGTATCGCCTCAATCTGGGGGTGGCGCGCCTGCAGAAAGCCGATTTCGACGGCGCCATCGCAGAATTCCAGAAGGCCCTGGAACTCACTCCCAACGATGCCACCACGCATTACAACCTTGGTCTCGCGCTCAAGCTGAAAGACCAGCTGCCCGCCGCAATCGAGGAGTTTCGCAAAGCTGCTGCGCTCGATCCCTCTCAGGCCGACGCGCAGTACACGCTCGGCGTCACGCTCTGGCAGCAGGGCAATTTCGATCAAGCCGTCGACGCTCTGCAGGCCGCCATTCATGCGCGTCCCGACTATGCCGAGGCCTACTACACGCTGGGCACGGTCTTGAAGCAACAGCGCAAGTTACCCGAAGCGGCGGCTGCGCTGCGGGAAGCCATCAAGCTCCAGCCGGAATTTGCCGGCGCCCACACCACGCTCGCCGCAGTGCTGCGTCAACTCGGCGATTCTGATGGTGCGGCCGCCGAAGCCAAGCTCGGTGCAGAGATCGCCAAAGCAAAGACCGGTTTGCAGGCCGCCACCTTCGCCACCAACTCCGGTCGCCGTCTTCTGAACGCCGGCGATCTCGACGGCGCCATCTCTCAATTTCGTTCGGCGGTCGTGCAGTCTGCCGATTACGCCCCGGCGCACTTTTATCTGGCCCAGGCGCTCGACCGAAAGGGCGACTCCGACGAGGCGAAGCGGGAGTATCAGCGCGCTGGCCAGCTTGATCCGAACTTTCAGAGCCCTACCAAATAGCGGATTTTTTGATTCGAACCATCGAAAATCTACGCTTTCCGGAAATTCTGAACAGTCGCACCTATGCGCTTTCATATTCCTGATTAGACTGCATTTATCTGCTTGACAACACAGCTTCATGCCCAGTAACTTCGTTGCCGCAGAGTGTGGGGGTTTTTGCTTCAACCAATCGGTTTTCCTTCGTCGGCCGTAGCGCCGACCGTGTCTCTATTCGCCAACCGTCCTTAGTCGTGAACTAACGGGCGCAACAGGTTCCGCTAGGTAACCTTTCTTCTCTCCTCGCGTGCGGGTGCCGGCCCGCCGGTGGAGAGCTCAAGCATCTTCGGAGGCGTGACGAAATGACAAAGCGATGCCTTATCGCTGGCCTGCTGATTTTCGCTTTTTGCCTGTTCACATCTTCTGTGCCTGCTTTTGCGCAGGCCGTTTATGGAAGCATTCTCGGAACTGTGACTGACCCACAGGGTGCGGCCGTGTCGGGTGCGACGGTCACCGTGACTAACCAGCGCAAGGGAACTTCCGATACCGCGACCACCAATGAAAGCGGGAACTATTCGGTTACGCACCTGATCCCCGATATCTATACGGTGCGCATTGAAGCGCCTGGCTTCAAGGCAGCCGAGCAGAAGGACATCAACGTCCTGGCCGATGCGGGCTCCCGCGTCGACATCCAGGTCCAGTTGGGCGGCACCAGCGAGACGGTGGAAGTCACGGCCGAAGCTCCGCAATTGAAGACTGATCGTGCCGACGTGGCCACCACTTTCAATGAGAAATATGTGGAGGACGTTCCCATCCTCAACCGGAACTTCACGACCCTGCAGTTACTGTCCCCGGGTTCGCAGAAGATGGTCGGCTGGAGTCACGCCGCTACCGAGAACCCGCAAGGCAGCCAGCAGATTTTCACGCAAGGCCAACATTTCAGCGGAACCGCCTTCGAGTTGGATGGCACCGACAACCAGGATCCGATTCTGGGCATCATCGTCGTCAATCCGAACCTCGACGCAGTGACCGAAGCCAAGGTCGCACTGCAGAACTACGACGCCGAATTCGGCAAAGCGGTTTCCAGCGTCGTGACTGCCCAGACCAAGTCGGGCAGCAACGAGCTGCACGGCAGCGGCTTCTGGTTCTGGCGTTCCGACGGACTCTATGCCCGCGATCCCTTCACCCAGTATCCCGGATCCAACACGGACTCGACCGGCAAAGTCCTTCACCCCATCATCCCCAAATCCAAGTGGGAGCAGTTCGGCGGCACCATTGGTGGTCCCATCATCAAGGACAAGCTGTTCTTTTTCGGCGATTATCAGGGTACCCGGCAGACAACCGGTGTGAGCGGTGTTTTCACAATTCCGACTGCCCTGGTTCGGTCTACCTGCAACCCGGCAACGAACACCACCGGATTTTGCGACTTGAGCGAATATCTGACGTCAGCCGCAGGAGTTTCCGGCGGTGGGCAGGTTTATGACCCTACTACTGGCAACACCCTAACCGGCACCGGTCGGATCGCCTTTCCTAGCAACCACATCCCGATCGGGATGATTTCTCCCGCCGCGGCGAAGATTCTGCAGGCGTTTCCAGCCCCGGAGAATAGCAATCCGGTCAACAACTTTTCGGGTGCGGGTTCAGGCCCGTACAACCAGAATAGCTTCGACACTCGTATCGACTATGACGCCAGCCCGACCGTTAACGTCTTTGGCCGTTTCAGCCTGGATTATTTCAGTCTTTCAGGTCAGGGCCTGTTGGGCGCGTTGGGCGGCCCCGGCAACGGCTTATTAGGCCTCGCTGGCAGTTCCATCACGCATAACTACAGCTTGTCTTCCGGAGTTACTAAGACATTCAGCAGCACATTATTGCTGGATGTCCGCTTCGGCTACTTTAAGTACAACCCGCAAACCCAGAAGCCGGACGGCGGAACCCCGATGACCAACTTCGGTATCCCCAACGCCAACACCAGCGACCCGAAAACCGCTGGTTTGGGTTTCTTTTCGCTTGGCCCGGCTCCAATCAGCGGACAAGGTTGCACCGATAATAGTGGCAATCAAGGGTGCGTCGTCTCCAGCTTTGGTGACGGACTGGGCGTAGGTCGTTGCAACTGTCCGCTTACCGAGAGTGAGCAGCAGTTCCAATGGGTTGCCAACCTGACGAAAATTCACGGCAACCATCAGTTCAAGTTCGGGGCTGACATTCGCTATGCCATGAATTTGCGCATTCCCAGCGACAATAACCGTACAGGAGAGTACAGCTTTAGTCCCGAAGCAACGTCCAATGGCGGTACCGGCGGTCTCGATCTCGCAACGTTCTTACTCGGTGACGTTACTAGGTTGCAGCGGTACGTGAACAATCCCAATCTTGCGTCGGCCAACAATGCCGCTGAGCGCCAGTGGCGCACCTTCTTCTACGGGCAGGATACTTGGCGTGCAACTTCGAAGCTGACGGTGAACTATGGCCTGCGCTGGGAGATTTATTTCCCGGAATACGTCAATGCCAAGGGCAATGGTGGATTCGCCAACATCGTTGATCTGGGCGGCACCGGCGCCATCCGCGTGGGTGGCTATGGACCTTACGGCTTGAACGGCAACGTGGAAAACGACTTCCACGCCTTTGCCCCGCGTTTAGGAATCGCCTACCAGGTCAATCCCAAGACTGTCGTGCGCGCCGGTTACGGCCGCAGTTATGACATCGGCGTGTTCGGCTCCAACTTCGGTCATACCGTAACCCAAAACCTGCCGGTGCTGCTGAAGCAGAACATCGATGCCAGCACCCTGATTACCGGGGCTTCCGCCAACCTGGTTCCGCTCTTCAGTCTGGACAATGGGCCCATTGCGCCGGCGTTCCCCGCAGTGCCGTCGAATGGCTTGCTCCCGTTCTGCTCACCCGACGCTAGCGGCAACTGCATTCCGGGCTCCTTGGGAGCCGCCCAGGTCCCCGGCACCCACATCCGACCGATTCGTCAAACCTTGCCCGCCGTGGATGCATGGAACGTATCCTTGCAAGACCAGGTCACAAACACGCTGTCCATCACAGCGTCGTACGTCGGTAGCAAGGGAACCCACGGCTTCGCCGGGGACGGACCCAACTACGACGTAAACCCGGTTTCCATGTATCTATACAACACGCCCGACCCTAACAATCCCGGGCACAACTATTCCCAGAACGCACGTCGGCCCCTCTGCGGGCTGAATCTTGCCAACAGCCAGTGCACCAAGATTCCATTCGATTTGGGTAACTACTACGGAAACGACGCCGCCAGCACCTATAACGCTTTCGAGGTTCTCGCAGAAAAGCGCTTCTCGAATGGCCTTCAGTTCCTGACTCACTACACCTTCTCCCACACCTTCGGGTACGACAGCAACTACTACGCCATCAACCATGGTATTGCGTGGGGCGCAGTGGACTTTGCCCGCAACCAGGTCTGGGTGGCCAACATCGTCTATGAACTGCCTTTCGGCAAGGGCAAGAGCCTTATGGGCGATGCCGGCAAGGCGATGAACTACCTCGTGGGCGGATGGCAACTCAGCAACACCACCAACTGGAGCAGCGGTCTGCCTTGGACTCCGAGCTTCAGCGGCTGCGGCAAAGAAGAGGATGTCAACGTCTGTCGTCCTAATGTGGGTGGCGGATCCTTCAAAACGGGAGTGGGCTCCCTGCACACCGGCGCTTTCGGAACCCAGCCTTATATTCAGTACTTCACGCCCGTGCCGACCATTACCGCCACCACCAGCGGTCCATTCCTGGATCCCGGAGTTGGCAACCTCGGCAACTTCCCCCGCAACGGTCTACACGGGCCGTCGGGGTTCTATTCCGATCTGTCAGTGGCTAAGAAGTTCTTTGTTACCGAGCGATTCAACATGACGTTCCGTACCGATTTCTACAACCTGTTCAATCACCCCGTGTACGCTTTTAGCCAGAACAACGGGGCGAACAACGCCTGCATTGACTGCGGGGGCGCTACCAACCCTGGGCAGATCCGAGGCCTTGAGTACGGAACCAACATGCGTCAGATCCAGTTCGCGCTGCGCTTCGATTTCTAACAGCGCAGTCACGTGCTCTCAGAGGGGAGTCTTCGGACTCCCTCTTTTTCTTGGGTCCGAAGACAGCGCCTGCTAATTGCTGGTCCTGGAAATTTGCCCTGTAGAGACGGGGCTTGCCCCGTCTCCAGCTGGCTCCGTCTCCACCTTGCGTCTTCGCCGTCGGCAGGTATTGTGCGCCGAGATGCGCTATCGTAGGGACAGCAGAAACCTCTTTGCCGCGATTCGCCATGCCAGCAAGTTCTTCATCTAAAATCGCACGACTGTCTCCGTTTCGGGCTGGCTGCCTCATCGTGTTCGCCTGTCTGCCATGGTCGGCCGCCGCCCAGACACAACCCCGTTCGCCGGCCCTTCCTTCCACTCCCGCTGCATCCCCTGCACCCTCGTCCTTCGCCGAAGCACGCCACCTCGCCGAGCAGGGCAACTACGACGCCGCTCTCGCCAAGCTCCAGGACCTTGCCACCCGCGAACCATCGTTGAAGGGACTCTCCGCCGAAATCGGCACGACCTATTACAAGAAAGGCGACTACCTGAAAGCGGCCGAAAGCTTTCAGAAGGCCCTGGTCGAAAACCCCAAGGACGACGAATCCACCCAACTGCTGGGCCTCTCCTACTATCTTGCCGGTCGACCCGCGCAAGCCATCCCGCTGCTCGAGAAGGTCCAGTCCTGGTATCCGCGCGCGAACGTCGATGCCTCTTATATCCTGGGCATCGCCTACATTCAGACCAAGGATTACGACCACGCCCGCGCCGCCTTTGCGCGCATGTTCGACGTACCCCCGGACTCGGCCTCCGCTTACCTGTTCACCGCGCGCATGCTCTTCCGCCAGGAATTCGACCCCATCGCCGAGGAATACGCGCTCAAAGCTACCCAGGTCGATCCCAAGTTGCCCGGGGCGCATTTCCTTCTTGGCGAGCTCTACCTCTACAAGTCCCGAGTTCCCGAGGCGATCACGCAGCTGCAAAGCGAACTGGCTTTGAATCCAGCCAACGCCAGCGCGTACTACAAGCTGGCCGACGCCTATTCCCGCGTCCAGAAATACGATGACGCCGAACGCCTGCTGCAGCGCTCCATCTGGCTCGATCCAACCTCCACCGGGCCCTTCATCCTGATGGGCAAGGTCCTGGAAAAGAAAGGGGAGTATGATCTGGCAGTTCGTGCGCTGCAGCGCGCCGCCAGCATGGACCCGAACAATCCCATCACGCACCACCTGCTCGGCCAGACCTATCGCGATATGGGAAGGAAAGAGGAAGCGGACGCGGAACTGAAACTCGCGGAGCAGCTGCAAGCCCGGCAAGACCAGCAGCCGTAGTACCCGTTGGATCCGTGGCATCCGTGGCATCCGTGGCTAATACCGGGATCACCTACAAGGTCGTCGGTCTGGGAGAAATCCTCTGGGATCTCCTGCCCGCTGGTCCGCAGCTGGGCGGCGCACCCTCAAACTTTGCCTACAGTGCGAGCCTGCTCGGCGACCACGGCATCGCCGCCAGCCGCCTCGGCGATGATCCGCTGGGTAGGGAAGCGCGCGAACAACTCACGCGCCTCCATCTCTCCACCGCCTACCTGCAAACGGACGCGCAGCATCCCACCAGCACGGTAAACGTAAATCTGGATGCCAACGGCCAAGCCTGCTTCGAATTCGCCGAATCGGTCGCGTGGGATTTTCTGGAGTGGACGCCAGCCTGGCGGGAACTCGCAGTTCAGGCCGACGCCGTCTGCTTCGGTTCGCTCGCTCAGCGCGCACCTGCAAGCTGCACGACGATTCAAAATTTCCTGCGCGCTATGCGTCCCGACGCGCTCCGCGTCTTCGACGTCAATCTCCGCCGGCCTTTTTTCACCCCTGAGGTCATCGCCCGCTCGCTCGAACTGGCCACCATCCTCAAAGTGAATCACGAAGAATTGCCCCGCCTTTTGGGGATCCTCGGCCTGGCCGCCGCCGACGATTGCTCCTCTGCCCGTCGCTTAGTTGAACTTCACGATGTCCAGTTGGTTTGCGTGACCCGCGGCGCGCGCGGCAGCCTGATCGTAAACCGCAAGGGAGAAGTCTCGGAGCATCCCGGCTTCCGAGTTCCCATCGCCGATACAGTGGGCGCCGGCGACGCCTTCACGGCCGCCCTGGTGCATGAACATCTCCGGGACGCGCCCCTCGACCGCATGAACGAATCCGCTAACCGCATGGGTGCCTGGGTCGCCAGCCAGGCCGGCGGCATGCCCATCCCGAAAAGCAACCTGGCGCAGGCCCTGTCGGCAATTCGCTAATCCGCGGGACCTTTCAGCAGACCGCGCCCAGTAACCTAACCAAGAAAGCTTCACTCGGTGCGGGATACTCGGGTACTCTTTGTGTCCTTTGCGAATCCTTCGCGCCCTTCGCGGTTAAAGTCTCTTCGTTTGGACATGTTTCTCGGGCCTAGGTACTCGGCACTAGGTACTCCGCCTACTCCTTCTCCAATTGCTCGACGTCCGCCTTCGGCAATTGATGCAGCAACTCCAGGAAAACCCCATTCGTCCACCCAAACCCCACCACATTGATCTGATATCCCGCCTCAACCTTGGTCTGCCACGACCGAGCCACCACGTCATACTTCTCGTGGATCGTCCCTTCCTTCCGAAAATTCTCCTTCACCATCGAAAGGAACTCCATCGAAACCCGGTCTGCCTCCCGATTGAACCCGTACCGCCGCATCCCTTCCACTCCGACCAGTTGCATGGGCGCCCACCCGAACGGGAAGTCCCACTGCGCTCCGCTCTCGTACGCGCTCATGGCAATCCCGCCCGGCTCCTCCAGGCTGCCCAGGTGCCGCATGATCGCGGCCGCCTGCTCCGCCGTCGCCACTCCCGCCCACATCGGATAGAACATCGCCGCGTACACATAAGAAGACTGCACGCCGTTCTGGACGTCGTAGTCGACGAATCGCCCCCACTCCGGACTCCACAAGTACTGATTCATCGCCTGTTTCCGCGCCCCGGCCCGCTTCTTCCATTGCGCCGCTTCGTCCGTCTTATCAAGAATCTCCGCAATCTGCTCCAGGTCCGTCTCCGTCTTGTAGAGCAAACTGTTCAGGCACACCGGCGCGTAATGGTGCGTCGCCGCGCTGAACGGTCCGAACCGGAACGACACATCGAAGCCCGACTCCCGCATCGAGCGATCGCCCTTGTAATAGTCCGCACTCAGGCTTACCGCGCGTTTCGCCTCGCACTCCGGCCGAGCCATGGTCGTCGGAATGTCACACACGCTCACCGAATAGCTCATGCCCAGCGTCTTTTCCTGCGAGTCCGCGGGGTGCTCCACCAGGTAGTGATCCGCGCTGTCTCCATGCAGCAGGAAGTACGTCACGGCCTTGCGATAGAAGCCGCTCTCATCCTGCAGAGCCTCCGCCGGGGGCCCGTCGCCAAAGTCGTAGTAGCGTGACAGGCCCGTGTTTCCGGCCAGGTGCGGCTCACGGACCCAGAGTGCATAGTCACGATTCAAGTACGAGTACGCCCGCGCCAGCCACGCATTGTCCGCATGGCCTGCCTGCTTCTGCGCCTCATACACGCTCATCACCATCGAACTCAAATACGGCGGCTGGGATCGCGTCAGATAGTAGGTCCGGTTCGCGTTCAGCATCGCGCCGCCGTAGTGCTCGATCTCAAAAAAGAAATTCTCGACCATATCCTTGGCCAGATCGACTCGCCCCGCCCGCACCAATCCTCGAATAATGAAGTAGCTGTCCCACCCATACATCTCGTTAAAACGTCCACCGGGCACGACGTACTTGTTGGGCAGATACAGCAGGCCTTGTGGCTGAAACCGGGTCGTATCGATCTCGCCGAGTCGGTCCAGAACCTTGGGCAGATGCTCGATTTGCACGTTGCACGCTGAGTGCAGCTTCTCCACCGCCGGAGGCGCGGCGAAGTCCGCCGGCAGATACAGAACCGCTGCTGCCTTGATCTTCGGATCCACGATCGAGCCGCACTCGCTCATCGAGCGGGTCAGCGTGTCCCACGCATTCGCGATGTAGTGCTGGATCGGCGCCAGTCCCGGGCCGATCTGCGGCGCGGCCTGCGCCTGGGGAAATACTGGCGCCGAAAGCGCCAGGCAAATCAGGAGAAGAGTGAAGAGCCGAGAGAACGACCGTGCAACCTGCGACCGTACATTTTTCATGGCGATGTGTGGAAGAACCCAACATCCTACTTCCACACTCGCCAAATGCCAACGCTTACGGCGTGACCGTGAGAGTCACTTGGGCAGAACTCTGAATCGACCCCGCCTTCGCGCTCAATGTCACCGTGTACGTGCCCGGCGTGGTCAACGGCCCTTGCATGTTCGAGCTGCTTCCTCCACATCCGGCCAGCCCGAGCAGCATTGCCAATCCCACGACTCCAAAGGTTGCCCACGTCGCTTTCTTGGTTTGTCGCCGGCGAGATGCGCCGGCCGCGATCAGGATGCCCGGAAGAACCATGCCAAGACTCGGCCAGGAGAGATTGCCGCCCGATCCGGAGCGCAGCCCCGCCATCTGCGCGCCCGTCGTCGTGATCGTAACCGATGTGCTGGCTGGTAGCCCTCCTGCATTCACGGATGAAGGCGAGAAGGCGCACTGGCTCGCCGCCGGTAGCCCCGAACAGCTCAATGTGATCTGGCCGCTGACGACTCCGTTGCTGGATAGTTGAACCTTATCCGATACTGATTGCCCCGCCGCGACGGTCAACGCACTTTGCGTGAGCGAAAGAACAAGCTTCGATGGGCTCACCGCCTCGGCCAGAGTGCCCGATGTGCTTGCATTAAAATTCTGATCGCCGCCGTAGCTTGCCATGATCGTATGACTGCCCGCTGCCAGCGTTGTCGAACTGAACGTTGCTTGTCCGCTGTTATTTAATGCCACCGCTTTTGCCAGGATGGTATTTCCATCCGAGAACGTGACCGTCCCCGTCGGCATGCCCGCTGCCGGAGCCACTGCCAGCACTGAGGCGGTGAAAGTCACCGACTGACCGGGCATGGCCGGATTCGCGCTCGACGTTACTTGTACGCTGCTTGCTCCCGGACCCACCGTTTGGTTCACCGACCCGGAACTCCCCATCACATTGGCATCGCCGTAGTACAGGGCCGTGACCGAATGCGGCCCGGTCGAGAGCGCCGTAGTTGTGAAGCTGGCCTCGCCGTTCCCATCCAATGTCATCCCCTTGGCCAATACGGTCTGACCATCCATGAAGTCGACCAAGCCGGTTGGGGTTCCGGTCGCAGGAGTCACCGCCGCTGCCGTCGCGGTTAGAGTGGTCGATTCGCCAAATTCCGACGGGTTCGCCGCCGATGCCAGCGTGACTGAACTCTGGCCTTCCACCACGTTAAATGGATATGCCGAAACTGCGCCCGTCACGTTCTGCCCGGCGGCCACGCTCCCCGCCATGCCGACATCAGCCGCAAAAGCATAAAGCACGTGGCTGCCGGATGTGAGGGGGCCAACCTGCGCGGTAAATGAGTTGCCCGATGTCTGCGCCGCTTGCCACGTGCCCAGCCACGTATCTACCTGGTAGTAGACCCCCAGCAAGGTCGGCGCCGTGGGCTGATATCCATCTCGCACCGTGACGCTGACGCTTGCGGTGTGCGGAATGGTCTGGTTCTGCGGCAGGGAAGCGATCTGCGTCGACAGCAGGCTGCTCTGCAACCGTTGCTCGCTCACCATCGTCATTGATGCGGCACTCGGATTGGCGACATACACTCGGGCGGTCGCCGGATCCACGTCCAGCGCCGAAGCGCTTGCCCCGACGCTAACACTCGAAGTGGCCGTAGTGAACGCATCGATCACCGATAGCGTTCCGTTGGCAGAAGTGACGTACACGTGCCCGCTCACTGCATTCACTTGGAGCGCCACCGGGTTCGCGGTCAGGGCCAGCGTCGACGCTTTGTTCGTGAACCCATCGATTACTGACACGCTAGCAGCGCCCGCATTTCCCACGTACGCCTTGTTATTGAGCACGTTCACGGCAACCATAGTGGGATTCGCGCCCACCGTGACCAATTGGGTCTGATGGCTGATCCCATCCACCACCGACACCGTCCCGTCGCCGCTGTTCGCCACGTAAACCTGGTTGGTCTTTGCATTGACCGCCACCGCCGCTGGACCATTGCCGACCTTCACCGCCGAGGTCTGCAGGCTCGGGCCGTCGATCACGGCCAGCGAGCCGTTCCCCGGCGTGACCACATAAATCTGATTGGTCGCGGGATCGGCCGCAATCGCTCCTGGATTCGCGCTTAATGTCACGTTCGTCGCATCCAGGGAAGTTAGATCGAAAACGGTCACGCTTTTGCCCGCTCCATTCGAGACGTACACCTGGTTGGTTGCCTGGTTCACCGCGATGGCGATCGGTGCGGCCCCAACCGGCACTCGCTGCGTTTGCCCGGTACCGCCGTCAATCATGCTGACCGATGCGTCGCCATTATTCGCCACAAAAATCTTGTCCGTGGCCACACTCAGGGCGAGGGCTACGGGTGAACTTCCTACCTTCACGATTGTGGTGGAGGCAGACGCGGGGTCATAGATCGTGACGGTATTGCTGGCCTTGTTCGCAAAGTACACCTTATGCGTATTTGGATCTGCCAGAACCGCCGATGCCGCCGCTCCTGTGCTGACGGTTGTGGTTTGATCCACCGCTCCGTCGAGCAACATCACCGTGTGGCCGCTGGTACTCGCCACGAATGCCCGGTTGGTGATCGGATTTACCGCGATCGCCCCTGGACCGCGTCCGGCCGCCACCGTCCTCGTCTGCAGGCTCGCCCCATCGATCACCGTGACCGTATTGTCGCCACCGTTGGCCGTGTAAATCTGGTTCGTCGTCGCGTTCAATGCGATCGCCGCCGGATACACTCCGGTCACCACAAACTTGGTTTGCAAGGTCTGCCCGTCGAGCACCGTGATCGAGTTTGTCCCGTTGTTCGCGATGTAGAGCTTGTTGGTGATGGGATTGATCGCCAGCGCATAAGGCCGTACTCCCACGTCTACATTCGTGATCTGGTTCGTGGTCCCATTTATGACGCTGATTGAGCCAATCACGTTGTTGGCCACATAAATCGTGTTGGTCACCGGATTCACGGCAACCGCCAGCGGAAACGCCTGAACCGTGAGCGTCGAGGTTTGGCCGGTTGCTCCGTTGATCACGGTCACCGCGTTGTCGGTGAAGTTCGCCACATAAATAAGGTTGGTCACCGGATTCACCGCGAGGCCTGTGGGAAATCGGCCGACGGCGATGGTGGCCACGTGATTGGTGGCGCCGTCGATCACGCTTACGGTGTTATCCCCCGAGTTCGATACGTACACCTGGTTCGTGATCGGGTTCACCGCCGCCGCCGCAGGTGTGGCCCCCACGTGCACCGCGGTTGTCTTGTTGCTGCTTCCATTTATAGCGGTTACTGTGTTGTCTCCCCCGTTGACCACGTAAATGAGATTCGTCACCGGATTAACCGCCAGCGCTACCGGACCGACCCCAACACTGACGGTGGTCGATGCCGCCCCGCCGATCACGCTCACCGTGTTGCTTGCCTGGTTCGCAACGTAGGCAAGGTTTGTCACCGGGTTAATCGCGACTGCGCTCGGCGTCACGCCCACGTTCAAAAAGCCGTCGTTGGTTTGTGCTTCCATCGCACCGAGCGACACCCACAGAATTGGGAAAACAAAAAGGGCAAAAGAAGGCCACAGCACGTGCATACGTGTAGATGTGCTTGCGCGCATGGAGAACACTCCCGCAGGTTGTACAGGGGGGAGGAGAATTCGTCCGGATCTTGGGATGTCTTGCGGTGGCCCGGTAACGCGCTGTCGCGACGTGCCGCGAAGCGTGGATTGAATCAGCGCGTCATTCTCTCTGGCGGGTGCAATCGCTGTCAATATGAAGGAAATTGCATGGTTCTGGGTTAGTCCATTTGGGCTAGTCCATCGTGCGTCGCTCCTACTTCACTCAGAGTAGTTCCTTTCGCCAATTGACAACGTTGGGGATCAGGCTCACACTCCCGCCAATTTCACGCGCGCCTTCCCTGGGTACGAGGGAGCACCTCTCCCCAAGGCGCGTCTGCACCTTCCCCGTTTGGAACTGGGCTCTCTCCGGCTAGCTGCGGTGACCGTCGTTGTGACTTTGCGCTTCCGAGGAGCCCACGGTTTAATCCCCCAACACCTGGCGGCCGCCGCTCGCGAACTCGATTTCGTGAGCCGCGGCTGACCAGGGCATCTGTTCCAGCGTCGTCGTGTCCCCGTGGCTCTTCCAGTTTTTCACCGGTTGGCCATCCACTTTCACGTCATGGATGTTGCCCGCGCCGATCACCGTCACTTGCACCGTCTTGAACCACGGACGGAATGGACCTTCCGCCGCCGCCATGTTGACCTTCACCCCGCTCGCCGACACTTCACAGGTAAAGTGCTCCCGTAGAAACTGGCCTTTCTGATAGGCGAAAGTATTGCCGTCATCCTGGTACAGATCCCCATGGCAGTTCGGGCCGGCGTAGACCCGCAATTCCAGTGGACCCTGCGGCGTCTCATCCGTGTTCTGCACCACAGGCTGCTGAGGGATGATCGATCCCGCGCGAACGTACACGGGTAAAGTGTCCAGCGGCGGATTCACCTTCATCGTGACGCCTCCCGCCACCTTCGCCCCAGTCCAGTAGTCAAACCAATCTCCTGCGGGAAGCGTTACGTCATAAGGATCGAGGAATGGCCATAGCTTGGGTGCGACCAGCAGCGCGTCCCCGAACATGTACCCCTCTCCGTTCGTCGCCAGGTTGGCTTGTGCGGGATATTCCATGAACATCGGCCGCATCATAGGTACGCCCGTCCGCGACATCTCTTCCATTCCCGTATAGATATAAGGAAGCAGCCGGTACCGCGTTTCGATATAGCGTTTGCGGATCTTTTCATGTTCGGGACCATCCACCCATGGCTCTCGGAAACGTGTTCCCTTCGCAGCATGATTTCGATAGAAGGTATTGAATACCCCTAATTCCATCCACCGCGTCAAAAGATCGGGTGTAGGGCTGCCGTTGAAGCCACCGATGTCCGCCCCCGCATAGCCGAATCCGGAAATCCCGAGGTTGATCAACTGTGGAATCGAGAGCCGCATATGATTCCACGACGCGGTGTTATCGCCCGTCCACGTCGCCGCGAAGCGCTGCGTTCCCGCGTATGCCGCACGTGTAAGCACGAACGGGCGAACGTCTGGTTGCAGTTTCAGCAGTCCGTCGTGGGAGGCATGCACGTTCTCCATCCCGAATACATTGTGAATCTCGCGATGATCCGTCTTCCGGCCCTCCACCGAATGGACCGTGTCCAGGGGCATCGTCTTCGTATCGTTTGGCGGCACCAACTTGTCGGTAAACACTGCCGGCTCATTCATGTCGTTCCAGAATCCCCGTACTCCCATCTTCACGAAGTCCGTGTACAGCGTGCCGAACCAATCGCGCACTTCCTTGCGCGTAAAATCCGGGAACACGGACTCTCCTGGCCATACCGGGCCAACATAATCGGATCCGTCCGGATTCTTCACGAAGTATCCGTGCGCTTCGCCCTCATCGTACGGCTTGTAGCCCGGCACCTTTGCGATGTGCAAGTCTGTAATCAGGACCAGCTTGAACCCTTCCTTCCGCAGATCCTGCACCATCTGCCCAAAGTGCGGAAACCGCTCCGGATCGACCGTGAATGGCCGGTTCCGATCTTGGTAATCGATGTCGAGGTAGAGCACGTCTACGGGAATTTTTCGCTTGCGAAACTCCGCCGCGATCTGCCGCACTTGGGACTCCGGATAATAGCTGTACCGGCTCTGCTGAAAGCCCAGCGCGAACAACGGAGGCAGGGCTACACGCCCGGTCAGTTGCGTGAAGTCGGCCACCACCCGTTTGGAATCGGGTCCGTAAAAGAAGTAGTAGTTCAGCTCCCCGCCATCCGACCCGAACGAATACGCGTCCCGGAACTCCTTGCCAAAGTCAAAGCTCGTCCGGTACGTGTTGTCGAGAAAAATCCCGTAGGTCTTCCCCTGCTGCACCCCGAGGAAAAACGGCACATCCTTATAAAGAGGATCGGTGGACTCCTGCCAGCCAAACTGGTCCTTGTTCCACATGGTGAAGGCGATATCCCGATGGTCCAGCGGCCCGGTCTTGTCTCCCAGTCCGAAGTAGTGTTCTTCGGCGGGCATCGTCTTCCACACCCGGAAAGATGTTCCATCGAATGACACTGGATACCCCGGCCGATCCTCGTTGATCACCGCTCCAGCCTCATCCAGGCACACGACCCGCAAGGGTTTTTTCTCGACCCGGACTTGCACCGCGCCTGCATTCACCGTCACAGCGTCGGACGAGTTCGTCACCTCAAACTTCGCTCCCTCGGGAAATACCCCCGGCAGCACCGCGAAGGAGTGGTTCTCGGGAAATACCCCATCCAGTGTGTAGCGCAACCGCACCACATTCGGCGAGAGCACCGACACTCGCACTTTCGCCGCCCCGGCGCGGATCTCCACTCCGTTCGCCGTTTTCTCCACCGAGTCCACAGTGCCGAGCGCACGCCATTGCGCTTGCGCGCACAGGGAAAGGACCCCTACCACCGCAATTACTGCGGATAACCAGCCACATTTCGCCGTCTTCATAGATTTTTCCGGAGTTCCCTCAGCATCATAAATGAGCCTTCCACCTCCTGATCGCCATTGCTGTGCGATTCCTTCTCGAACTTTTCCCGCTCCCTCGTTGTCTAGGGGCAACCCCAACGTAATATCTTTTCCCCAGCATGTTTCGATATAGTTCAGCGGAACACCGGCTTCTCGCAGTTTGCCCCATCGGCACCTATCCCGGCAGGGAACGGCCCTGTCAGTATTGCCGGAGTCCGGCGACCAACGTTTCGGAATTCGCGGTCGGCGAATCGAACTGTTGAGAGCGGATGCTCGCGGCCCTACTGTGCAGGTTGTAGTCCTCCCGTCCCATGCCGAACAGAATCAATTCGACCGCCTGTAACGGGGCTCAACGGAGGCTTAGCGAAGACTCGGATGAATGCCACGGCAACGCTGACTCATCGCCATCTTGCGCCGGCTGACCTCATTATCATCGGCGTCTATTTCCTGATCGTCTTCTCCATTGGCTTGTACTTCGCCCGCAAGGGCCGAACCTCCACCGATTACTTTCTGGCCAGCCGCGATGTGGGCTGGTTCTTCATCGGCGCCTCGCTGTTCGTCTCCAACATCTCCACCGAGCATTTCATCGGCCTGTCGGGGACTGGCGCCTCTTCCGGCTTGGCGGTCGGACACTTCGAGTGGCTCGCCTGCTTCATGCTCCTGATCCTCGGCTGGATCTTCGTGCCTTTCTATCTCCGCACCAACGTCTTCACCATGCCGGAGTTTCTCGAGCGCCGTTTCAACCGGCAGTGCGCCGTCTATCTGGCAGCCATCTCGATCATCGCCTACATCTTCACCAAGATCTCGGTGCAACTCTACGCCGCCAGCGTCGTGCTCGAGCGTGTCGCCGGATGGTCGCTCACCACAACCGCCATCGTGCTGGTCGTGGCCACCGGCATCTACACCATCGCCGGCGGTCTCGCCGCTGTCATTTACACCGACACCGTCCAGACCCTGATCCTGATTGTGGGCGCCGTCGCACTGACCGTCATCGGCCTCCACCGAGTTGGCGGCCTCGAGCATCTGCGCACCATGGTGCCGCCCGGCTACTTCCACATGATGAAGCCGGCTAGTGACCCCAACTTCCCCTGGACTGGCATCTTCTTTGGCGCTCCCATTCTCGGCATCTGGTATTGGTGTACCGACCAGGTCATTGTGCAGCGCGTCCTCTCGGCCCGCGACGAAGGCCATGCGAAGGCCGGCACGGTTTTCGCCGGGTTCCTCAAGATCCTGCCCGTCTTTATGCTCGTGCTGCCCGGCATCATTGCCTATGCTTTGTTCCGCGATCAGGTGATGAATAAGCCGGACGCCGCCTATCCAATCCTGGTCCTGAACTTGCTCCCCACCGGCCTGGTTGGATTGGTCCTGGCCGCCTTGCTTGCCGCGGTCATGGGTGCCATGAGCTCGGTCTTCAACTCCGCCTCGACTCTCGTCACGCTCGACTTCTACAAGAAGATTCGTCCCGAGGCTTCTGAAAATCAGCTCGTCAACTTCGGGCGCATCGCCACCGGCGTGATGGTTCTGCTGGGCCTGCTTTGGGTGCCCTTCATCCACCTGATCAGCAGCCAGCTCTACATCTACCTGCAAAGCGTGCAGGCATACATCAGTCCGCCGATTGCGGCTTGCTTCGTGCTCGGCATTCTCTGGCCGCGCCTGAATGGTCCCGGCGCCATCACCTCATTGCTCTCGGGCTTCGTGCTCGGCGCCACGCGCTTCATCCTCGAGCTCTGGAATCGCTCCTCCTACGGTCCGCTGCAATCTCCAGCCGCGCGCTGGATTGTGGACATGAACTTCCTGCACTACGCCATTTTTATGTTCGTGATCTGCAGCCTGATCCTGATCGTGGTCAGTCTCATGACCGCGGCGCCGGACCGCAGCAAACTAGGTGGCCTGACCTTTGCCACCGTCGGCGAGAAAATCGAAGTCACGGCCGTCTCCGCCCCACAACGAAAGCCGGCGCACGAGACGCTCGCCGAACACCGCATCAACATTGCCTTCAGCCTGCTGCTGGCGGCCACCGTCATCGGCCTATGGATTTACTTCCGCTAGACCCCATCCACCGATGAAAAAGCCCGGGACTCCAATCCCGGGCTTCCTTCGCAACCGAATTGTGGCAGACCCAGCCCAAAGCCTAAGCCAACCCCATCACGGCAAAGTCACAATGACAGCCGAACAGGGTTTCTTCGACAGCCTGCGGTAGACATGTTGCACCGTAGCGTCGAAATAGATCGAGTCCCCATCTTCGAGTTCGAAGGAATCGCTCCCAACCTTGAGCCCGAGCGTGCCCGACAATACGTAAATGAACTCGATCCCTGGATGCTGGTGCGGCTTGCTCTTCTCCGGCGGCAATTCCTGGAACTCCGCCAGGAACGCATTCATCTTGCGCTCGGCTACCGGATAATCCAGGCTCTCGAAGAAATACGAGATGTCGGGCGAGTTTGGCCGCTCCGGAAAGCGCACGCGCTCCTCTTTGCGCACCACTGCCGCGACCCTGTGGCTGCGCTCATCGCTGAAAAAGTATTCCAGGCCCACGCTGAAAACCATCGCGACGCGCATCAGCGTCGGGAGAGTCGGAAACAGTTTGCCTCTCTCCAGCTTGGAAAGCAGTGCCGCGGAGAGTCCGGTGTGCCGGCCTAGCTCCACCAGCCCCATGCTCCTCCGCAGCCGGAGACTGCGAATCTTTTCCCCGATCGCGTATGGCTTGAGCCCGTCGGAAATGGCTTGGTTAATCATGTGGAAGCCAGCAGGCCGCGACCGCAAAATCTCGGCGGCAAGTCTGCGCGTTCCGCTTGGACGGGGCGACCGTCCCCATCATGTAAAAAGCGGCGTTCCCCTCGGAACGCCGCCTGGATTTCACGAGTGGCCAACCCTATTGCTTCTTTTTCTTCCCCAGCAAGCCTCCCAGCGCGTTCATAGGATTTCCCTGGGAAGCTCCCTTGGCTCCTCCGAGTGCCTCACCCAAGGCCCCTTGCGCCACTCCTCCCACTACCGCTTTCATATCGGGAACGAAGTGCGGACTCGAAGTCGTCCCCTCGATCGAAAAAGGAATTCCTCCCTTGCTGCCGCTGCCTAGCGCCGCGACTTGTGTCAGTTCCCCAGCCATACCGCCTTTGAGATCCGCCAGCATCTTGAAGTTCAGTGCCCCCGCCGGGCTCACCGTTCCGTTTCCTGTGATCACGCCGATGGCTGGCACCGTAAGATTGATCGCGTTGGCCGCCGTTCCCTCCGGCGCCATCCGCGCGTTCAAGCTGAAGTTCTGAATCGAGGTATCCGGATTCGATACCGCCTTCCCGGCAAACGCCGAGAGCGCTCCCAACTTCTGTCCCAAGTCGAATCCGGCCAGCTTGGTGTTCGCCAGCCGCACCGGTCCGGTGATCACCAGCTTGTCGACGGGGCCAACGATCGTCAGGTCGGTCGACAAGGTGCCGCCCTTCAATTGCGACCCGGAGGGAAGCACCACTCCAAGCGAGGGCAACATGGTCTCCAGCTCGTCCACCGGCATGTTGGGCGCGTTCAGCTTCATGTTGAGGACTTCCGTGTCGCCCTGTCCTTGAAAAGTACCCGTCAGGTGAGCCTGGGCACTGCCGATCGTCACGTCCCCTTGGGTGATGGTCCCGGTCTGCTTGTCCAGATCCATATTGACCGTGTGCCGGATCGTTACCGCCTTCGGTGCCGGCGAACCCTTGGGTGAGAACTTGAGCTTGTTTCCGGTAAACAGCCCCACGGCTTTGGCCTGGCTCCCGTTCGAATTCAATGTGCCATCAAAATTCGCCAATCCCGCTATCCCGCTAGCCGGATCAATAAATCCCGATGCCGCGATATTCATATTGTTGACCTTCACCGCCGCATCAAACGGCGTCTTCGACGCGTCATCCGCGTTGATCGGGCCCGCCTTCCCGGTGATGTTGGCATCGCCGCCGCCCGGCAGTCCGGCCGTCAGCTTGAATGGAAATTGCGACGTGAAGGAAAAATTGGTGACTTCAATATTCACCTTGTCGTAAACCTGTGGCTTCGCTTTCGAATTGGCCTTCCCGACCATTAGCTTGCCATCGCTGATCTCCAGCTTGCCCACCGACAAATTCTGCGGCGTCGAGCTGCTGGTCTTCTCCGCAGGTTGCTTGGCGGCATTCCCGCCCAGGCTGGAGAAATTCCACGTCCCGTTGGGAGCCTTTAGCAGCGAGATCTCGGGCTCCTCCAGCGTGATTCCGGTAACGTTCAGTTGCTTGGAAAAGATGAGCGGCATCATTTCCACGCCCACCTTCAGTGATTTCGCGGTGACGAACGGTCCCTTCCCAAACTTCGGATCCTCCGCAATTGCGATGTTGTCCGCGCCTACGTTGCCCGACAGCAGAGAGAGGCTCAAGTTTCCCACCGTTACCTGCCGCCCCAGCGCGGTCGATAGCGTCGATTCAATCCGCGGCCGGAAGCTGTTCACGTTAATCACAAACGGCAGAATGATCAGAATCACCACGATGACCGCGATGACAATACCGATAATCTTTAGAGTTCGATTCATACCGAGTCCCCTTTCCTGTGTGGATACCTTGCTTGGCCGAGGGGTTAGGAAGGAGTTTCCAGTACCAGAAACGAATCTGGAAACCTTGCACGCAAGTCTATCAAAAATCTGGCATCGGTGAGCGTTGGGTTGCCTGGGTCAGCGGGGATCCTGGACCGAGTCTGGATTCGGAGGGCCTTCGATCTCTTTTTGTCGCTTCTCCCGCGCCGCGCTGCTCATTTGAACCGAGGTCTCGAGTTCCTTCTTTCCTTCCTCTTTGCGCCCTAGCTTGAGCAAGGACTGCCCGCGTAAATAGTGAATCTGTGAAGAATTCGGATCTAACTGGCCCGCGATCTGCAATTCGGCTAAGGCCTTCTCCTGCTGTCCCTCGCGCTGATAAACCTTGACCAGTCCGAGATGCGCGCTCAGCATCTTCGGTTCCCGCCTAAGGGTTTCCCGGTAGGCTCGCTCCGCATCGGCATCCCGCCCGGATTCAAAGTAAACGTTCCCAAGTTCGTTATAGTTGAAGACCACATCCGGCTCCAGGGCAATATCCTTCTGAAATTCCTGCTCTGCGCGTGCGTAGTCCCCCTTCTTCGCATATACCATCCCAAGGTAGTAGTGCACGAACGGCAGCTTTGGATCCTGGCTGGCAGCCTGGGTCAGGTCCTTCAGCGCATCGTCGTACGCCTCATCGTTGAACTTCGCTTTGCCCATCAGCAGGTGAAACGTGGGAGTATCTCCCCCCACCTCCATCATCCGTGCTACCGCCCGTTCATCCACCTTCGGACGTTCCGCTTTGTTGGCCGACACCGACAGCACGTACAGATAGTTCAAATCGTTGGAGAACTGCGGCCATAGCGGCTCCAACATATCGACCGCCTCCACCCAGCGTTCGGTCGAGAAGTAGCACAGCCCGAGCAGGTGCCTGGCCTGCGCTGAATCGGGCTCATCCTTTACCACCGATTCGAGCGGCGGAATCGCATGCCAGAAATCTCCTCGCCGGTAATACACCAACCCGATATTCAGCCGGACTCCCGCCACCTTCGGCGCCAACTTTTCCGCTTTGTGCAGAGCTTCCAACGCCGCATCCCACTGCTGACGACGCATGTACACGACCCCCAGGTTCGCGTACGCACCGTAGTTCTGCGGATCGATCGCCACCACGCTCTTAAATGCTTGTTCGGCCTTGCTCAGATCGCCCTCGCGCAACGCGCGGTCACCCTCTTCGAAAAGCGCCTTCGCATCCTTCTTTGCCGTCGGCGCCGCAGTGCCCGCCTGCTCCGCCCACGCGTGCTGCGCGGACCCGGTTGCGTAGAGCAACAGGCCCGTTACTAGCGCAGTTCCGATCCTTGACAGTGTTCGCACTCTGCTGTAGTGTCCGCCACCAACGGCCTGAATTCAAGCGCGCGAGCCGCATCCTACGTTCCGCCGTTGTCGACACAGACCGGACCACGCCCGCGCCAGCCGCATGGATGCTGTGTCCAGAGGACGAAACACAATGGTGACCATCCGCGATGTGGCCAAGGAGAGCGGCTTCTCCTCCACCACTGTTTCCATCGTTCTCAACAACGCTCCTCTCGCCCGCTACATTCCGGCCACGACCAAGAAACGCATCGAGCGCGCCGCCAAGAAACTCGGTTATCGCCCCAATCTCTTCGCCCGCTCTCTGCGCAGCAAGCGCAGCCACACCGTCGGCGTCATGGTCTTCGACATGACCGACCCCTACTGCACCCTGGTCCTGCGCGGCATCGAGAATACCCTGTATCAATCTTCGTTTCTCCCCATCCTCACCGACGTCCACAACGAGCGCAGCCGCTTCGAGCGCTATCTCGAAATGATGCTCGACCGCCGCGTCGAGGGCCTGATTGTTCTCGCCAACTGGCTCTTTTTGGACATCAACTTGCTTGCTGATCTCGAGAAGAGCAGTATCCCGACTGCGATCATCGGCTGCGAACTGCAGACCGACTCCATCAGTTCGGTCATCGTGGATAACGAACTCGGGGCCCATCAGGCGGTGGAACATCTCCACTCCCTGGGCCACCGCAAAATCGCTTTCATCCGTGGGCCCAAGGCTTTATCCGACAGTGGACCCCGTTGGAAGGGCATTCGGAACTTTGCCAAATCGGTGGATCTCGAGCTCGATCAGCGTCTCATTCTGGACCTGCCCGAGTCGCGCGACCCGATTTCAAGTTTTGAAGCAGGCTACAAATTAACGGAGGAACTGATCCGGCGGAAACGGCCTTTCACCGCCATCCTGGCCTTTGACGACGTAACCGCCTTTGGCGCCATCCGCGCCTTAACCAAGGCGGGCATGCACGTCCCGGACCAGTGCTCGGTCATCGGCTTTGACGACGTTGCGGCCTGCGCTCTCTACACCCCGCAACTCAGCACCATCCGTCAGCCCATGGAGGTCATGGGCGCCACCGCGGTCGGCATTGTGGTCGACGGCATCAACGCCGTGCTGGAGAAGCGCGAGAACTCGGCCTCGCATCGGAAAGTCGCTCCGGAACTGGTGGTGCGGGAATCCACCCGGAGCCTCATCTGACCGTCGGCCAACCGGTTCCGAGGGGGGCGTTTCCGGCTTTTTTGCTTGACACCGGAACCACTGTAACGCACTATTCATACGTTTTAATAAACGCTTTTTATGCCATCGGGCCTGCAGGCTGCGACCCGAATATTCCCGGTAAGACGTGGCGTTTCATGCTGACCAGTCCCAAGCGCTTCCGCACATTCCGCGCGCACCCCATCCCCCATCTGCGGGTGCCGCCCATCGCACGCACCTCTGGGGTGGAGGAGTGACCATGGAATCTCGTCTCACGCAGCTCAGCACTCTGCTCGCAGTCGTCCTTATGTCGGGTCTCGCACTGGCCCAGACCTCGGCTTCCATCGTCGGCTCGGTGAAAGATCCCTCCGGCGCCACCATCGCCAACGCCGACGTCACCGTCACCAATCCTGAGAAGGACATCACCCGCACCACCACCAGCAATGCCGACGGCGAGTTTTCCGTCCCTGCCCTGAGCCCCGGCAGGTACAACCTTTCCGTAACTGCCCCGGGCTTCAAGAAATTCGAAGCCAAGGGCGTCGTTCTCGAGGTTGCCCAGAAGGCTCGCGTCGAAGTTGCCATGCAGGTCGGCGCCGCCACTACCGAAGTCACAGTCGAAGGTACCGCCATCGCTCAGGTGGAAACGCAGTCCTCCGATCTCGGCGGCGTGGTGAATGGCAAAGAAATCTCCAACCTCCAACTGAATGGTCGAAACTTCACTCAGCTCGTCACCCTCGTCCCCGGCGTCAGCAATCAGACTGGCCAGGATGAAGGCACGGTCGGCGTCTCTGGCAACGTCAGCTACAGCATTAATGGCGGCCGCACCGAGTACAACAACTGGGAACTCGACGGCGGCGACAACATGGACAACGGCAGCAACACTTCGCTGAACGTCTATCCCAGCCTCGACGCCATTGCTGAATTCAAGGTGATGACCTCCAACTACGGTGCCCAGTACGGTCGCAACGGTTCGGGCACGATCGAAGTCGAAACCAAGTCCGGCACCAACCAGTTCCATGGCGACGTTTACGAATTCCTGCGCAACGACGCTTTCAACGCGCGCAACTACTTCGAGTCCACGGTGCCGCCCTACAAGAAAAATGATTTCGGCTACACCATCGGCGGGCCCATCTGGAAGGGCCACACCTACTTCTTCTGGTCGCAGGAATGGCGCCGCGACCGCGTGCCCGGCCAGGTTTTCAACGTGCAGGTCCCCTCGCTCGCACAGCGCCAGGGTAATTTCAGCGATGTTTGTCCCGCAGCAGGGACAACGTTTCAGCGCGTAGACTCAAGCGGGAATCCCACCGCCTTCGCTGATTGCCCTGGAACCGCGACCACTCCAGGCAATTTCATGACTTACCCCAACAATCAGGTCCCCTTCAATGCGAGCGATCCCACCATCCAAGGACTGCTCGCAGAAATTCCGGCTCCCAATGGAGGTGCGTCCAATCCCTTTACCTATAATGATTCGCCGATTCAACCTACCAACTGGCGGGAAGAATTGATCCGGGTGGACCAGAATCTTGGTTCGCAGCACCGGCTCGCCGTGCGGTACATCCATGACTCTTGGGACACATTGAATCCTGTTCCCCTGTGGACCAACGGTACCAGCTTCCCAACTGTCCAGACTGAGTTCAAGGGACCCGGCCTCAGTCTGGTTGCTCGGCTGACCTCAACGTTTTCACCGACCTTGCTGAATGAATTCGTCGCCAGCTACACCACCGATCACATCGTTCTGAACAACGTCGGAGCCTGGCAGCGGCCTCAGGGTGCGCAATTCGGCACGCTTTTCCCGAATGCTGCGCCGAGCAACGTGATTCCCGGTATCAACATCGTCGGCGGCAGCGTCTACAACGGCGGCTTTAGCGAGGACCCTGGTTACATCCCCAACGGGCCCTATAATTCCAACCCGACCTACACCTTCCGCGACAACGTCAGCAAAGTGGTCGGTCGGCACAATTTTCAGTTCGGTGCCTACTTCGTCGCCGCGCAAAAGAACGAGCTGGGCGGTGAACCATCCGCAGGCTCGGTTGGCGGTTACTTGACCTTCGATACCTCGAATTCCGCGGTCACAAGCGGCAATGCCTTTGCCGACCTGCTCCTGCAGAACATTTCCAGCTTCGGGCAGCAGGATGCCTTCGTGAAGTACTATAACCGCTACAAAATCTTCGAACCGTACTTCCAGGACGACTTTCGGATTACCAGTCGCCTCACCTTGAACCTCGGACTGCGCGTTAGCATGTTCGGAACTTACCGCGAAAAACAGCATCAGGCCTTCAACTTTGATCCGGCGCGATACGTCGCTGGCCAAACCACCGTTGATCCTTCCTCCGGGGAGGTCATCAACCTCACCGCCAACGGGCAGCCCGCAACGGTGACTAATCTTCCCAACGGCATTGTTCGGTGCGGAGTGACGCCTGGAGTGCCGGAAGGCTGTATGCATGGCCACCTCTTTAATCCCGCGCCAAGGATCGGTTTTGCATTCGACCCAAAGGGGGATGGCAAGTGGGCGATTCGAGGAGGCTACGGCATCTTCTTCGAACACACCAACGGCAATGAAGCCAACACCGAGTCCTTGGAGAACTCGCCGCCTTTGGTCTCCGCGGCCACTCAGAACAACATATTTGGCTATAACAATATTGGAGCGGGCTTTACTCCAGGCTCTCAGCCTGTCTTCCCGCTCGGCGTCGTATCCATTCCGAACCAGGTCACCTGGCCGTACATGCAGCAGTGGCACCTCGACGTTCAGCATGAGGTCGCGCGCAACACGGTGGCTACGGTCTCCTATGTTGGTAGCGAGGGAACTCACCTGACTAGCAACAGCGACCTGAATCAGTTGCAGCCTCTCACTGCCGCCCAGAACCCCTATAAAACCGGCGAGACCTTCTCGCCTTCCACCCAATGTGGAACCACCGCGGACTCTTTCGGCGTTCCAATGGATGCCACCACTCCGTCAGGTGCGCCAATCCCATACGCTGGTCTCGGCGTTCTGGGTCCCGCAGTGAACGAGGGAATCGCGGTCTGCGGTACCAACTCGAATCTATTCCGCGCCTACCCCGGCTATGGGACCATCACTCACCTAGCTCTAAATGCCTCTTCCAACTACAACGCCCTGCAGGTCGGTCTACGGCGTAGTGCAGGAAGCCTGCAGCTCTCCTTCTCCTACACCTACAGTCATTCGATCGACGATTCCTCCAGTCGGCAAGACAGCCAGATCGTCAACTCCTTCGACCCTGCCTCCAATCGCGCCAGCTCCACCTTCGACCAGCGCCACATCGTCAATGCTGGCTACGTCTGGGATCTGCCCTTCTTTAAGGGGTCTGATCTCAAGGGCAAGCTACTCGGTGGATGGCAGTATTCGGGAATCTTCACCTTCTCGACCGGCAGTCCCTTTACCCCCGGATACTTTATCGACAACGCCGGCGTGGCCAACGGGGTCGCCAGTAGTGGCGTGAGCTCCTACGCTGACATTGTCAGCAATCCGAAACAGGGCATCGTCCCGGTGCAGGGGGTCCTCCAGCTCTACAATCAAAATGCTTTCGCCGTGCCAACGGCTCTTACGTTTGGCGATGCTGGCCGTAACAGTCTGAGCAACCCCAATCGCACCAACTTCGATATGGCGATTTTCAAGAGCTTCCACATTCACGAGTCAATGAGCTTGGAATTCCGCGCGGAGGCCTTCAATGTCTTCAACCACACTCAGTTCGGTTACGTCGCCGGCGACGGCGGTTCCGCTGCTTCCAATAGTTCTAACTTGAACTCTGGGACGGGTACCTGCTCGGCTACCTCCGGTCTGTGTGGTGCAGCCGGAGACCAGTTCCTCCAGGTGATCACGGCTCACAACCCCCGCATCCTGCAACTCGGTCTGAAGTTCCTGTTCTAGCCTAAAGCTAGTCGTCAGCAATACTCCCTGGCCTCGCAAGAGGCCAGGGATTTTTTCTCGCACAGTCAACCTCCCGACAGTTCCCGCCTTCATTCGCGGCACATCGCCCCTTCCTGACCTCAAAAGCAAAAAGCGCTGCCAACTTCGCGTCCTTCGCGAAGCCTCAGCGCCCTTTGCGGTTAAATTCTTCCAACGCGCAAGCCGCGAGCTATTCCAAACCTACGTCCCCACCTCCACCGACTGCCGGCTCCCGCGCACCACCGCCAATCCTCGCTCCAGGTCCGCGATGAGATCATCCACGTTCTCGATCCCCACCGACAGCCGCACCATTTGCTCAGTCACGCCCATCTTCTCGCGCTCTTCCGCGCGAATCATGGCATGCGAGGTCACCACCGGCAGCGTCACCAACGAATCCACTCCGCCCAGGCTCGGCGCCAGCGTGAACAACTCCAGCGCCTCCACAAACCGCCGAGTCTCCTCGCCGGTTCCATCCACCTCGAAGCTGAGCACGCCGCCGCCGCCCTTCATCTGCTGCATGGCCAGCGCGCGCTGCGGATTCCCCTCCAGAAACGGATAGTGCACCTTCCGCACCTTGGCATGTCCGGCCAGGAACTGCGCCACGCGCAGCGCGCTCGCATTCTGCCGTTGCACCCGCACCGCCAGGGTCTTGATCCCGCGCAGCAGCAGCCACGCCGCATGCGGATCCATGTTGCAGCCCAGCGTCGTCCGCGTCTCATGGATCTTCTCAATCAGGTCCCCGCGCCCCGCCACGATCCCGCAAATCAGGTCGGAATGTCCGCCAAAGTACTTCGTCCCCGAGTGCATCACCAGGTCGATCCCGAACTCTGCCGGCCGGCAATTGATCGGCGTCGCGAACGTGCTGTCGATCAGGCTGATCAACTTATGCTCGCGTGCAATCGCGGCCACTTTTTTCAAATCAATCACCCGCACCAGCGGATTGGTCGGCGACTCCAGGTACAGCAACTTCGTATTCCCGCGAATCGCCTTGCGATGCTGCTCGTAATCGGTCGTATCCACCAGCGTCGTCTCGATCCCCAGCTTCGGCAGCCACTGCGTCAGGAACTTCGTCACCCCGCCATAAATATCCCGCTGCGCCACCACGTGGTCGCCGGTCTTCAGCAGAGCCAGGATGGTCGTCGTGATCGCCGACATGCCCGAGGAAAACAGCAGCGCCGCATCCGTTCCTTCCAACTCCGCAATCGACTTCTGCGCCGCGGTATGCGTCGGGTTCCCGTACCGCGTGTAGAAGTGATCGGTATGCGTAGCGGCTAACTGTTGCTCGTTATCTGTAACTTCGAAGGTGGACGTCTGATAGATCGGCGTCGCCAGCGGCCCGTTCTTCTTGCGCAGATCCACTCCGCCCTTCACCGCCGTCGTCTCCTGATGCCGCTTTTGATTTTTCATAAGCCCCTCGAACCGATCAGTAGTTTTCTTCGCGACTGTCGCAAGTCTTTCCTGTGCTTTTCTTCCCGACCTTCCCGAGTCGTTCTCCGCGTCCTTTGCGGTTCAAGCTTTTGCCGTCCTGCCACGACAGCCGACAGCTGACAGCTCCCTAAGCCTTCACCCGCTCCAATGCCGGCACCGGCGCCAGCCACTCCTTCGATCGCGCATGCCGGCCGCTCGTAACCTCGTCGAACGCCTTTTGCAGCGCCCGCGCCACCGGACCAGTCTTCCCATCACCAATCTTGCGGAAGTCGATCTCACGCAGCGCAATCACCTCCGCAGCCGTCCCGCACACAAATACCTCATCCGCGATGTACAACTGATCCCGCGAAATCGGTTCCTCCACCACCCGGTATCCCAAATCCTCCGCCAGCATGATCAGGCTCGCCCGCGTGATCCCCTCCAGAATCGGCCCCCGCGGAACCGTGCTGATCACACCATTCCGCACCACAAAAATATTCTCGCCCGTACACTCCGCCACATAACCCGACGGATCCAGCATGATCGCTTCATCAAACCCCAGCCGCTGCGACTCTGTTTTCGCCAGGATCGACCCCACGTAATTGCCCGACACCTTGGCCTTGGTCATCATGATGTTCGGGTGCAGCCGGGTGATCGATGCGATGTTCGCCCGGATCCCACGCTCCTTCGCTTCCTCGCCCAGGAACGCTTTCCATTCCCAAACCGCGATCATCATCTGTGGCTTGCCGGCATCCACCACCATGGTCATCGCGCCATCCAGGTAAATCAGCGGCCGGATGTAGCATGCCGAGTACTCATTCGCCGCAATCACCTGGTGAATCGCCTCGATGATCTGTGTCTTCGAGTAGGGAAGATCGCGAAACCCCACCACCAGCGCCGAATCGAGCAGCCGTTCCACATGCTCGTCCAGTCGGAACACCGCCGGCCCATTCGCCGTCGCATAACACCGGATCCCCTCAAACACGCTGAACCCGTACTGCATCCCGGCGCTCAGGAAGGGCACCATGCCCTCCGCCGCCGGCCTCAACTCCCCATGCATCCAAATGTACTTCGCCGCTCCCATGGTGACTCCCCAAAGCAGTGTGACAACCCTTCAGACTATCGCCCCGCTCCTCGCCTCGCAACAAGAACTCCCGGTCCCGTCCGCACGCATTTTTTCGATCATCTGCATTTATAATCCGACGCCTATGGATCTCGGCCTGCGCAACCGAACCGCCATCGTCGCCGCCTCCAGCCAGGGCATTGGACTGGCCACCGCCGAAGCCTTCGCCGCCGAAGGCTGCCGCATTGCTATGTGTGCCCGCAATGCCGAAGCCCTCCGTGCCGCCTCCGACCGCATCCGTCAACAGCACAAGGCCGAGGTGTTCACCGAGGCGTTCGACGTCTCCGACGCGCAGGCTGTTCACCGCTTCGTCGAATCCGTCGTCGCCCGCTTCGGCTCCGCCGACATCTGTGTCACCAATGCTGGAGGCCCGCCTGCCAAAGGCTTTCTCGCAGCCTCCGTCGACGACTGGCGCAGGGCCCTTGACCTCAACTTCCTCAGCACCGTCTACTTCGCCCGCGAAGTCATCCCCCAAATGCAGAAAAACCGCTGGGGACGCATCATCACCATCACTTCCATCACCACCAAGCAGCCCGTCGCCGATCTCGTACTCTCCAATGCCGTGCGTGCCGGCGTTGTCGGCCTGGTCAAGAGCCTCTCCAACGAATTCGGCAAAGACGGCATCCTCGTCAACAACGTCGGCCCCGGCTACACTGCCACCGAGCGCCTCAAGGACCTCGCCCGCTCCCGTTCTGCCGCTTCGGGTAGATCGCAATCCGATATTTTTGATGGCTGGTCCGCCGATACCGCAGTCCGCCGCCTGGGCGAACCCCGCGAAGTCGCCGAAACCATTGTGTGGCTGGCCTCCGAGCGCGCCTCCTACATCACCGGCCAGACGGTCCTTGTCGACGGCGGAAACTACAAAGGATTGTGAGCCCTGATTGTGACCCGAGGATATTAAGAAAGTAAACACTGCTGCTCCTCGGCGTGCGCCCCAAGTATTGCCAAGTCTCCGGCTTTTTAGTAATCTTCGGCGCAACTCTCACGCGAGTTGGAGGGGTTTCGTGTCCGCTCCTGCGGTGCAGGGGCGGTGTCTAACATGTAAACGCGGCCGGACGGCGCACCTTCTCAAATCGGGGTGCCGCAGGATCTTCCGGGCCGTCTGGGATTGCCTTCGTTGGAACTCTGCGCAGTTGAAACTGCGATACCTCCGGGGGGAGGAGTGTATGCCGAAGCATTCGCGCTACCTGTTCTTGCTGCTGGTTGCATTGTCGTTGCCGGGAGTCGCCTTTGCCCAAGGAGGTGCCACTGGCGCTATCACCGGTACGGTTGTCGATCCCAGCGGCGCCGTCGTTGCTAATGCCGATGTTCGCATTACCAATCAGGATACCGGTCTCATCGCCCGCGCTACGAAGACCGATTCGGACGGCCTGTTCAGCGCGACCCTGCTCCCGGTCGGCACCTATACTCTGGCCGTAAGCAGTCCCGGTTTCCGCGAGGCAAAATTCACCGGCATCGTCGTACGCATCACCGAAACCACCCGTCTCACCGCCAAACTTTCTCCGCTCAAGGTCATTGAGCAAGTCGAAGTTCAGGCCGAAGTGCAGGCCGTCGAGACCACCTCCGCTACTACCGGCCAGGCCATTGAATCGCGCACCATCCGCGATCTCCCCCTCGCCACCCAGAACTTTCAGCAGCTCCTTACTCTCTCCACCGGAGCGGCCAGCGAACTGAACGCGTCGGCCCAACTCGGGCGCGGCGCCACCAAGATTTTCGTGAACGGCCAGCGCGAAGACAACAACAATTACCAGATCGAGGGCATCAGCGCGACCGACTACAACGTTGCCCAGGGCACCAACGTTCCGCTTCCCAACCCGGATGTCATCGGCGAATTCAAAGTCCAGACCTCGCTCTACGACGCCAGCCAGGGCCGCAACGGCGGCGGCAACGTCAACGCGATTCTCAAGTCCGGAACTCGTAACTTTCACGGGGATGTCTACGAGTTCTTCCGCAACGACGCACTCAACGCCAACGAATATTTCCTGAAAGGCGCCGGCCAGCCTCGGCCTCCGGTGAAGCAGAATATCTTCGGCGGCAGCTTCGGCGGGCCGCTCGGTCCGGGCGCGAAATTGGGTTTCTTCTTTGTGAACTATCAGGGAACTCGTCAGCGCAGCGCGCTCTCTCCCGGAACCGCCATCAACAACCCCGGCTTTCCGATCCTGCCTGCCCAACGCGACGCTGCTACCTTGATGCAGGATTTCAGTGCGCCCGCGGTGGGGAACTGCCCGGCCGCCAACATCTCGGTCGTTGATCCGGTCGTCCTCAAGCTGCTCAACTTCAAGAGCTCGCAGTTCGGCGGCGACGCGAATGGCTACCTGATCCCGTCGCTTCCCGGAACCCCTGGCGTCTCCATCAATCCCAGTACCTGCGCTGTGAGCGTCAACACAGCGCCCTTCATCTTTGCCCGTGCCGGCCGCTATACCGACGATCAATTCACCACCACGTGGGATCACGAATTCCGTGGCGGCAATGACAAACTTGGCGCCCGCTTCTTCTTCTCGAATTCCGAGTCGTTTCTCCCCTTTGGCGCCGGCGGCCTCCAGGCTTCTCTCGGTGCGACCCTGGCCAGCAGCATCAACGCCACCGATCTTGATTTCCCCTACGACCTTCCCATCGCTGCCCGCTTTCTCACGGTTGACGAAACTCACCTCTTCTCGCCGAGCCTCGTCAACGACTTTCGCTTCGGCTACGTCCGCATCAACAACAGTCTGGAAAATCTTCCCCCGGCCGGAACCGGAGGTGGCAGTCTTACCGCCGCTGCCTTGGGCATCGATCGTCCCACCAACAACGTAACCGACTCTATCTATAAGTTCACCCTGAACAGCTCCGGCTTTCAGATCGGCCCCAGCCCAACCGCCGACCAACACCAGGTACAAAACAATTTCAGCGGCGTCGACAACGTCAGCTGGGTCCACGGGAATCACGCCATCGGCTTCGGCGGCGAGTACACGCGGGTGAATCTCGACAAACTTTTCCCGCAGGTCTTTAACGGGCAGCTTATCTTTGCCAATGCTGGCGGGCTAAGTGACTTCCAGGAATTCCTGCAAGGAGCTCCGCCGTTCAGCTTCGGTGGCGGCGGCGTTTACAACCATCAGTACCGGACCAATAACTTTGCCTTCTATGGCCAGGATCAGTGGAAGGTCAGCCCCGACTTCACGCTCACCTACGGTCTGCGTGTCGAAGTCCTGGGTGCGTTTCACGACAACCTCTGCCACATCGGCAACCTTGATTCCAACCTCGCCAACCAGGGGCAATACCCGTTTGTCTATGGCGGATGCGCCAACGGTTTGAATGTTGCCGGCCTCTCCGGTCATGGCAACAACACCACGTACAACAATAACTACTACACCGGATTGGGCCCGCGCCTGGGCTTTGCCTGGGATCTCGGTGGCCGTCACACGACCTCATTGCGCGGTGGATTTGGTATCTACTATGTTCGCGAAGACGTCGGTTCCGTCGATCAGTTGAGCTTCCAGGCCCCGTTCCTGCCGGTCGCCTTTGGTGGCGGCCTGCCCGGATGCGCCTCGACGTTCTTCTCCGCCAATCAACCCGCCGCCTGCAACCCGGGCGGCGCTGCCGCCAATCCCAACGCTCTCCCCGTGGGCGGCGTGATCTCTCCGAACTTTGTCCCTTGTCTCTCCGTCTTTCAGGGATTCCAAACAAACTCCGGCGGCCAGCCCGACCCTACCCTCGCAGGCAACTTTGGTTGTCCCGGCAATCCGAACCAGATTCCCTCAACTGGCGTGTTTGGCCTCATCGTGCCGCGTCACTTCGTAACCCCCAGCACGCAGCAGTGGAACCTCACGCTCCAGCGTGAGCTCGGCAAGAAGTGGATTCTGGAAGTCGGCTACGTGGGCACGCATTCCATCCACCTGCGCGAAACCCGCACCAGCCTGCAGGCGCAAAATGCTACGCCGACCAACCCCATCACGGTGGTCGACAACGCCGGCAACAGTTATCAAATCAAGTACAACACCTTCGCCAATGCGACTGCGCGTTCCCGTTCGCTCTCCATCAACGGCTACAGTGGCATGCAGTTGTTCGCCAACGATGCCTACTCGCACTACAACTCGCTGCAGACCACGCTGTCGCGGCGCTGGGGCGCAGGCTACTTCCAGGCCGCGTACACCTTCTCGCGCTCGATTGACGCCACCTCCAGCGGTAACACTGCTTTCAACACCGCCTACAATGATGAGTCCACGCTCGACGCCTCGCGCTCGCTTTCCGACTTCGACCGCACCCACCGCCTGGCCGTCAGCTACAACTACGAGTTGCCGTTCTTCAGCTCGGCCACCGGCGCCAAACGCACATTCCTTCACGGATGGACCGTCGCCGGCATCACCCTCTTCCAGTCCGGCACTCCGTTCTCCGTGATCGACTCGGGCTCGGGCAGCGCTTTCCTGGGCCCCGGCCTCACGACCACCCTGACCGGGCAACTTGCTCCGGGCGGGTCGGTCTCCAATGGCCTCAGCCATGGCGACATTCACAGCCGAGTCGTCAACGGATATCTGAATCCGGGCAACTTCACCACCGCACCGTTGCTCTATCCATCCGATCCGGCGAACCCGGCTACCACCTGTGATCCGGTGAACAATTCAAACTTCTGCACCACGGCCTTTGGCAACCTCGGCCGCAATCTGTATCGCGGTCCTTTCCAGCAGAACTGGGACTTCTCGCTGATCAAGAACTTCGCGATTACCGAGCGCCAGTCCTTGCGCTTCACGGCTGACTTCTTCAACATCTGGAACCATGCCAACTTTGCCAGCCCCGCTCAGTCCGACGTAGAGAACCTGGGCACGTTCGGCAAGATTACTCAGACCGTCGGGACTCCGCGCCTGATTCAGTTCTCGCTGCGTTATGCCTTCTGACGCGGCCAGCAAGTCACCGACCCGCATCCCGCTCCTTGAGCGCGATCAGGTCGCACCCGAAATCGCAGCCATCTACGACGCCCTGCTCCAGCAGCGTGGCGTCGTTCCCAACATGTTCAAGACCGTCGCCCACGTGCCCGCGCTGGCCGTGGCCTTCGCTTCCTTCCTGAAGCCGCTCCTCAGTGACAGCGCTTTGCCCGGCTGGTATAAAGAGCTGGTGGCGACGCGGCTCTCCGTCTTGCAGCAATCCCAATACGCAATCCCTGCGCACGCGCTCTCTGCTCGACAGAAGGGCGCGACCGAAGCGCAGATTGCCGCGGTGAAAACCGACTTCGAACCCGGTCCCTTCACTGCCGCCGAGAAGTTGGGATTCCGCTGCGCCGAGCGCCTGCATCGTTCACCCAACGAAATCGACGACGGCTTCTTCGCCGAGCTGAAGGGCGCCCTCTCCGATCCGGAAATCATCGAGCTGATCGCGACGGCCTGCGCCTTCGAGCTCTTCCCGCGCTTCGTAGATGCGCTTCGCATTCCGCTCACGCCTGCGCCCGCGGCCCAGCCCGTCGTCAAGAAAGAGGTTTAAATGCGGTCGATTGCTTCCCGCATGTCAGTCATGACCGGCGAAGGTGCGCTCTCGGTGTACGCTCGCGCCAAGGAACTGGAGCGCCAGGGGCGCTCCATCATTCATCTCGAACTCGGCGAGCCCGACTTCCATCCCGCGCCACCCGTCCTCGCCGCTCTCGAAAAAGCCGTTCGCGATGGCAAAGACCGCTACTGCCCCATGGCGGGCGTGCCCGCGCTCAAGGACGAACTCGCCGCCTATCTCAAGCGCACCCGCAGTATCGAAGTCTCGCCCGACGCTGTCGTCCTCGCGCCCGGCTGCAAACTTTCCCTCTTCCTCGCCATGATGGCCCTCATCAATCCCGGCGACGAAGTCCTCTACCCCGATCCCGGATTTCCCGGCTACGCCTCCATCACGGCCAGCCTCGGCGGCGTCTGCGTCCCGTTCTCGCTGCTCGAACGCAATCGCCTGCAGCCTGATCCCGACGAGATCGCCCGCAAGATCACGCCGCGCACCAAGGCAATCATCACCAATTCGCCCGGCAATCCCACGGGTACGGTTTATACCGACGAAGTCCAGCGCCGCATCGCCGAACTTGCCGTCCAGCACGACCTCTACGTTCTCTCCGACGAGATCTATGCCCGCATCATCTACGGCGCCGAGTACCTCTCCATGCTGCGCTACCCCGGCATGGCCGAGCGCACCCTGATCATCGACGGCTTCTCCAAGAGCTTCGCCATGACCGGCTGGCGTCTCGGCTACACCATCGCGCCGCCCGAAATCGTCCCGCATCTGGTGATGCTCGCCGTCAACACCTACACCTGCGTCGCCGAGTTCACCCAGTACGCCGCCATCGAAGCCCTGCGCGATTCCCAGGGCGCCACGCCCCGCATGGTGCGCGAGTTCGCCGGTCGCCGCGAGCAATTCATTCGCGACCTCAACCAGGTTCCCGGCTTCCGCAGTCTTGCGCCCGAAGGGGCGTTTTACGCGTGGGTCAACATCACCGGCACCGGACTTCCCGCCGAAGAAGTCTGCCGCATCATGCTCGAAGAGGCAGGCGTCGCGGCCATCGCCGGAGAAGCGTTCGGCCCGGTGGGCAAAGACTTCGTCCGCTTCTCCTTCGCCTCGTCGAACGCCACGCTACGCGAAGCCGTCGAGCGCATCGCCAAGGCCTCAATCGCCTGGCAGCCGGCGTCCGTGCGAAGTTAGAAAGCGTCGCCTGAGGGCCGCCGCCAAGCAGTGGCTCGATTACAGAGCAGCCCGGCGAAGCCAGGCCATGCCAGATGGGAAGCCCGCGCGATCTCTCTTCGCGTTCTTCGCGAACCCTTCGCGCCCTCTGCGGTTAGATTTTGAACTTGCCGAGAGCCGTCCCCGGCCACACGGAGAAGCAATGAAACCAAGCCTGCTCCTGCTCGCAGTCCTCCTCAACTCAACCCTCGCTTTCTCGCAGGCCCACCCCTACCCCGGCCCCGACGTCCAGGAAATCTACAACCGTCTTCTCCCGCAGATCGAGAAAATCCCCATCTTCGACCACCACGCCCACCCCGGCTTCGCCGACGATCCCGACGTCGATGCCATGGCCGCTCCGCCCAACTACAGTTCGCCGCTGCGTGAGCGCGACTCGAACCCGGAACTGGTCGCCGCTTCCAAAGCCCTCTTCGGCTACCCCTACGACGACATGTCCCCCGAGCACGCCAAGTGGCTCATCGACAAGAAAGCCCAGCTCCGCAAAGAGCAGGGCAAGGCCTACTGGTCGAACATTCTCGACAAGCTCAACATCGAGGAAGGCGTCGCCAACCGCGCCATGATGCCCGACTACCTCGATCCCCAGCGCTTTCCCTGGGTCTTCTTCGCCGACTCGTTCATGTGGCCCTTCAACAACCAGAAAGAAGCGGCCCGCAATCCCGACGAGCAGGTCTACATCCCGCTCCAGGAAAAAATGCTCCACCGCTGGATGCAGCAGGAAGACGTCAAGCAACTACCCGCCACCTTTGACGATTACCTGAAATTCATCTCCCGCACCCTTGAAGACAACAAGAAGAAAGGCGGCATCGCCGAAAAATTCGAAGTCGCCTACTTCCGTCCCATGAAATTCTCCGACCCCTCCAAGGAACAAGCCGAGGCCCTCTATAAGAAGTACGCCAAGGGCGGCGTCCCCAGCGAAGCCGAATACCGCACCTTCCAGGACTACATTTTCCGCTACCTCGTTCGCGAGGGCGGCCGCCTTCAGCTTCCGGTTCACGTTCATTCCGCCGTCGGCATCGGCGACTACTTCAGCATCTCTGAGGACAACATCCTCGATCTCGAGAACATCCTCAAAGACCCGCGCTACTCCGCCACCACCTTCGTCATGATTCACGGCGGCTACCCGCTCGAGCGCACCGCCATCTGGCTGGCCGCTGCCAAGAACGTCTACCTCGATTCCTCGCTCATGGAAGTCGTCATGTACCCGGCCGCCTTCAAAGACTCGCTCAAGCAGTGGCTCGAAACGTTCCCCGACAAGATCACCTTCGGCACCGACTGCTTCCCGTACAATGACGCCTTAGGCGCCGAAGAAAGCTACTGGCTGGGCGTGCAAACCGGGCGCACCGGCTTAGCGCAGGCCCTGGCCGAAATGATTTCCGAAAACGAAATCACTGAAGCCAAGGCCCTCGAACTCGCTCACGCCTACTTGCACGACACAGCCGTCAGCCTCTACCACGGCCGCGTGCACTAAGGTAGAGGCGATGGGTTCCCGATCCGTTCGGTAGAGACGGGGCTTGCTCCGTCTCCCGCCGACACCGCAACAAGCCGACGCTGCGTCGCCCCGAAGCCGGGCACAAAGGGCCAACACAAGCTGCAGCCGCACAGCGGCGTCAGAAATGAGCCCTGTCGTAAGTCGGGGCGAGACCGCCGAAAAAATCCCAGGCGTCGCCCAGGGACAGCATTCCGATAGCCAACCCGAAACCGCGCCTATTACAATCATTCACATCTTTGAATCACACGGACCTATTCACATGCCGAAATCCAAAACCCGCATAAAACCCCGCGCTGCCTCCCGACGGCCGTCCCGCAAATCGCCCAGCAAGGTCGCTCTCGCCAACACCGTACGCTCCGCGAAGCGCGCCAAGGCCGAACTCAAGTACATCCCTTGGAGCACCGTCCCCGTCGAAGACCTCAATCCGCTCCTCCAGCGCCACTTCGTCGTCGGCCAGGACATCATGGTTGCCCGCGTCCTGATGAAGAAGGGCTGCATCGTTCCTCTCCACAGCCATCACAACGAGCAACTCACCTACATCCTCGAAGGCGCGCTCAAATTCTGGATTGACGGCAAAGAAATCGTGGTGCGCTCCGGCGAAGTCCTGACCATCCCGCGCAACATGCCCCACAAGGCCGAAGCCCTCGAGGACACCGTCGACCTCGACGTCTTCAACCCGCCCCGCGCCGACTGGATCGAAAAAACCGACAAGTACCTGCGCGCCCCAAAATGACCGACCACCGCATCCTCTGCATGCGATGGAGCGGCGGGCGTCTCGCCCGCCGAAGAGCGCGCGACGCCCCATCCTTTGCGCCCTTGGCGAAGCCTTAGCGTGCCCTCTGCGGTAAGCTTTTGAAGTTCGCTCGACCAGGCATCAACCCATGACCACCGCCACCCCAACCCGCATCTCGCGCCTGCGCTGCATCCACTGCGGCCACATCGCCGACCGCGCCGACCAGGACTTCCGCTGTCCCAACTGTCATGACCTGTTTGAAGTCTTCTTCCCCGGCTGGCAAACATCCCAAGGCCTGCGCGCCCACGGCCACACCGCCGCCGAACTCAAATCCCTCTGGCTCGAGCGTCGCGCCCGCCTCGAACCCGAAAGCACCAGCGGCGTCTGGCGCTTTCGCGAACTGCTCCCGGCATTGAACGACGGTCATCATCCCATCACGCTACGGGAAGGGAACACCCCGCTCTACGACCTTCCACGCTGCGCCCAGATCGCCCGCATCGAACACCTGCAAGCCAAGCACCAGGGCATGAATCCCACCGCGTCCTTCAAAGACACGGGCATGACCACCGCCGCGTCCTTCGCCCGCCAGGAAGGTTTCCGTTGGGTCGCCTGTGCCTCCACGGGCAACACCTCGGCCTCCATGGCCGCCTATGCAGCCCGTGGCGGCATGCGCAGCCTCGTCCTCATCCCCGAAGGCAAAATCTCCTGGGGCAAGCTCTCCCAAGCCCTCGACTACGGCGCCGTCACCTGCCAGCTCCGCACCGATTTCGACGGCTGCATGCGCATCCTCAATGAAGTCGTGCGCCGCATGCCGGTCTATCTCCTCAACTCCGTCAACCCCTACCGCCTCGAAGGCCAGAAGACCGCCGCCATTGAGCTCCTCGAGCAACTGAACTGGCAGCCGCCGGATCACCTCATCGTGCCCGGCGGCAACCTCGGCAACTCCTCCGCCCTCGGCAAAGCTCTGCTCGAGATGAAAGATCTCGGCCTGATCTCCCGCCTGCCCAAGCTGTCGGTGATTCAGGCCGCCGGTGCGAATCCCTTCTACCGAAGCTTCCACGAGCATCATGGCAGGGAACTCGTCCCCATGCAGGCCGACACGCTCGCCACCGCCATCCGCATCGGCAACCCCGCTTCCTGGAAGAAAGCGCTCAAGGTCGTGCAGGCCACCGAAGGGACGGTCGAGCAAGTCGGCGAAGTGGAGATCGCCCTTGCCAAAGCCGAGATCGGTTCCGACGGCGTGGGCTGCGAGCCCGCCTCCGCCGTTACCTTGGCAGGCCTGAAGAAACTCGTCCGCTCCGGCTTCGTGAAGGGCCACGAATCCGTGGTTCTGATTCTGACCGGCCACGTTCTCAAAGATCCCGAGTTCACCCTAAAATTTCATCGCGGCGATCTCTTCACCGGCACCGCGCACGAAAAAGAAGCCAGCCTCCTCGCACAACAACAGCGCGCGCCCCTGGTCCTCGACGCCACCGTTGACGCCGTAGTCCAAACCTTGAAACAACTCGACTCCTGATACCCCAGCACCATCCCTGACTTCGCCCTTGCCTCCGCAGAATCGCGCCGGTAGAGACGCGGCTTGCCGCGTCTCCTGCGGACCCAGGTCTCGCCGTAGTCGCTGTCTCCTAGACGGCCACCCCTCTCTACAATTACTCTCTTACTTCCTCTCTTACGCGTTGTCATTCCGAGCGCAGCGAGGAACCTGCTTTTTGTTGTCATCGCCAACCCTGATCGCAGTAGCGAGGAACTGTCTTCCAACGAATACGCCGACGAACCCATGACGCCCCGACCCGCTCCCCTGCAACTCACGCTCCCGGCCACCAGCGCGAACCTGGGCCCGGCCTTCGACGCTGCCGCCCTTGCCTTCGACGTCTCCCTGAAACTCACCGCGCAGCTTGCCCGCGAGTACGCCATCATTGCCCGCGGCCGCGACGCCAATATCTGCGGCAAAGTCGAGAACCATCTCATCCTCACCACCTACCGCGAGGTTCTAGCCTGCGCCCGCAAACCGGAAATCCCGCTCACCCTGAAAATCACCAACAGCATCCCGATCGGTAAGGGCTGCGGATCCTCCGCTGCCGCTAGACTCGCGGGCATCGCCCTCGCCGTCCACTACGGCAATCTCCACTGGACCGACGCCCAGATCATCGGCGAGGCCTCGCGCCGCGAGCATCATCCCGACAACGCGGCTGCCTGCTGGTTCGGCGGACTCGCCGTCGCCCGCATGTCCTCCGCCTCCGAAACCGAAGTCGCCCGCATCCAGCCAAAAGGGAACTGGCCCCTGCTCGTTGCCGTTCCCCCGCAACCGCTCTCCACCGAAGAAGCCCGCCGCGTCCTTCCGCGCCAATACGCTCCCGCCGACATCGTCACCAACATCCAGAACTCCATGTTCCTGCTCGCGGCCTTCATCCATGGCCGCCGCGAGCTCCTGCGCAGCGCGCTCGACGACCGTATCCACCAGCCCTACCGTGCCCCGCTCTGCCCGCTGCTTCCCGCCCTCCAGGAACTCCGCTCCGAATCCGGCATCCTCGGCGTCGCCCTGAGCGGCGCTGGACCCAGTGTCCTGGTTTTCATCAATCCCAGAGTCCCCACGCACAAAACCATCGCCACCATCGAATCCCACCTGCAAGAGAAAAAACTCCCCGCCGAACTCCTCCTCACCGAAATCGCTCACACCGGCGCCATCGAGTCCTGGAGACTCCGCCGCTAACCTTCGTTCTCCTCCACCATTGGAAATCGGCGGCGCGCGCGACTCCCGCTGCGCATTTTGATTCCCTGTACTGGATTCCATCTTCTGGATTTCGTCTCTCAGTTCCGTCTCTCGGTTCCACCCCTCGATCCCGTCATCTCAATTCCGTCTTCTCGTTTCCCCTTGAATGCTTGTCATTTTGAGCGAAGCGAAAAACCTGCTTTTCCTCGGCTGAATCCCTCCCCAGACACCTGCTCCACTCTCCGCGTCCTTTGCGAATCCTTAGCGTTCTCTGCGGTTAACGTCTTTCCCCAAAGAAAAAGGCCGGCGCGCAGCCGGCCTCACCCACTTCCTGATAAATCTCACATCCGGCTAGCCGGCGGCACGATCCCATTCATCCGCAGATACACGACCATCTGCCCATAGTGATCAAAGCAGTGCCCGACAATCAGCGTCGCCAGCCCCAGCCGCGTCACCGTGCTCTGTCCCCAGGGACTCTTCAACGGTTCCACCGCATTCTGCTCGTTCACGATCGCCATCGCCCTGTGAAGGTAGGCAAACGACTCCTTCAAGTACTTCACGCACTCTTCCTTCGTCTTCACCGATTCTGGGCCAGTCTCATCCCCAATATCCGCCCGCGGCTTCTCCTGGAGAATCACTGCCCCGAGTTCGAAATTCGTCGCCGCGACGTGCTTCACCTGCTTCGCAAAGGTCCGCACACCCTTGAACTCCCCATTGCTCGGTGCGAAATCATACTTGTCGTCTGGCATCGCCTCCGCCGCCGGCACAAATTCTTTCTCCACGTTCGTCACTGACCGGTCCAGTACCTGCTGGATCGTGCGCCTCTCTTCCGCCTTCGGCATCGTTTGCGCCCAGACCCCAATGCCCCACACTCCGCATAGCAGTGCCACCACCGCTCTTCGCACCCAAACCCTCATCTCTGTTTTCGCTCCCATGTGCCGGTCAAGCTGCCAAACGATCAACCCGCAGTTCTATTCCTCAATCCCGCACCACTGCCGGCGCCTGCTCCAGGTACCGCGCGCTCAGCCGATGTTTGCGGATCGTCACCAGTCCCAACAGCAACGCGCCCGCCGAGCACGCCATGGTATCGGCTATCCCGAGCCGCGTCGCCAGCGCCCCCCAGAGTGTACTCCCAAGCGCCATTCCGCCCTGCAATACCAGCAAATACATCGAAAGCGACCGCGCCCGGATCCAGGGCGGCGACATGGTCTGCGCCGCTGTGTTCAGGCACGCCAGGATTCCGATCCACGCCCCTCCCGCCACCGCCATCACCACCACCATCTCCGAGAATTCGTGTAACCGTCCTGCCAGGAAGGTCATCCCTGCGAAAACGATGATCGCCGCCGCCACCAATCCATCGACGGCCAGCCGGCGTCGCAACCGCGGCAGGATGGTCGCTCCCAACATCGCCCCCAGTCCAAAACATCCCAGCAACGCGCCGTATCCGCGAGCCCCAAACGGCTTGGTCAGGATCGGCAGCAGCGCCAGGATCGCAATCGCTCCCACACTGAAGGCTCCCGTGCGGATCAGCACCGACCGCACCAGTTCCGACCCCTTCACATATCGCACGCCCGTGCGTACCGCATCCCACACGCCTTCTGTCTCCCGCACCTCGGTGGGCACGCGCTTCCAGCGATACAGCACCACAATCACCCCAAAAAACGAAATCGCGTTCAATACGAACGCGAATCCCGATCCCGCCGCGGCAATGACCATTCCGCCCAGCGCCGGCCCCACCGCCCGCGCCACGTTGAATCCCGCCGAATTCAATGCCACCGCCGGCGCATGCTGTTCGGGCGGCACCAACTCCGGCGTGATCGCCTGCCACGCCGGATCGTTCATCACCGCCCCCAATCCAAGCAGGAACGTAAACCCCAGCAGCACCCACGGCGTGACCATGTGCAGCAGCGTGAGCACGCCCAGTGTCCCCGACGCGAGCACCATCCATCCCTGCGTAATCAGCAGGAATCGTCGGCGGTCCACCATGTCGGCCAGAGCCCCAGCCGGCAGAATCACCAGGAACACCGGCATCGCCACCGCGGCCTGCACCAACCCAACCATCAACGGAGACATGGTGAGCACGGTCATCATCCAGCCCGCGCCCACCGCCTGCATCCACGTCCCGATATACGAGACGATTGCCGCCACCCACATCGACCGGAACAACGGCTCACCCAGCGGCGCCCACGCCGATACCTGTTCATCCCTTCGAGCAGGAGGAATGTCCGGCGTCTTTACCATCTCAGCCATTGATTTGTTGTCCCAACCCGATCAAGCTCGTTCCCCGCTCGTCCGTACGCACTTCCTTCACCAATCCCGCTACAGATTTTCCTTCCTGTCCCTCGTGTCCTTCGTGGTTGATCCTTTGAACTCCTTGCGTCCTTCGCGCCTTCCTTCGCGCTCTTTGCGGTTAAAGGTTTTTGCTCTTCGCCAGTCAGTCGCGCGCTGCTGTCCTAGCCAAAGCTGCCTGCACTGCCTCTGAAAGCCAACGACGAACGACAAACGACGATCTCACGACTCAGTACTCGGCACCCGGGACGCAAACGGCCACTCCCGCCCTCGCCAGGCCCGCGCCATATAAATCGCCAACCCGATCACCAGCAGTACCACCGCGTACCGCACTTCCTTCACCGCATTCGGACGGAAGCACAGGATGTACGAGAACCCCCCCGCCGCAATCAACGCCGGCAAGGGATAAAACCACATCCGGAACGGCCGCGGCATATCCGGTCGACGCACCCGCAGTACAATCACCCCAATCGCCTGCACCAAAAACTGCAGCACAATCCGGATTACCACCAGCGCCGCAATCACGTCGGCCAGTCGCAGAAAGCAGAACGCCGCCCCCACCGCTCCCAGCGCCACCAGCGACACATACGGGAACCTGCCTTCTGGATGCACCTTCGCAAATGCGCGAAAATAATTCCCGTCCAGCGCCGCCGCATACGGCACTCGCGAATAACCCAGCATCAGGGAAAACACCGAGGCGAACGCGGCCCACATTACCAGCCCGGTCACCACCTTCGCGGCCCACGGCCCATAAATTCGTTCCATGAACACCGACACCACAAACAGTCCGCGATTCGCCTTGCTCGCCGCCACCATCTCCCGCCACGGCACCACCGCAAGGATGCTCAGGTTCATCACAATGTATAGACCTGCAACCAGCAGAATTGATAGCAACAACGTCCGCGGGATGTTACGTGCAGGATCTTTCACTTCGTCGCCCAAAAAGCAGACGTTGTAATACCCGCCGTAATCATAGGTGCCGATCAGCATCGCCGCGCCCAGCCCATTAAAAAATCCGCGCGAGAGCGAAAACGCTCCCGGCGGAAAATCAAACGCCAGCTTCGCATTGAAGTGCGTCAGCCCCGCAAAGATGATCCACCCGATCGTGCCGACCACCACCACCCACAACACCTTCGAAAGACGCCCAATCACCGTGATTCGCCGGTACAGCAGCAAGACCGCCAGCAGGCAGACGCTCACCGCCACCAGAGTTCCCGCCGTGACCACCCACGTCCACTGCAGTTGTCCCACCAGCGGCAACGGCACGCTCGAAGTCTTCGAAGCGTACACGTGCTCGAGCCCAGGCCAGAAATAGGCCGCATACCCGGCCAGCCCCAACGACCCCGACGCAATGGATAACGGCGCAGAAAACGAAAGCTGCCAGATGAACAGAAACGAAATCAGCCGCCCCAGTTTCTTGGGCCCGTAGATCTCCTGCAGGTACTTATACGATCCGCCCGACCCCGGCATCGCTGCGCCCAACTCGGCCCACACCAGCCCGTCGCAGATCGCAAACGCCGCGCCCAGCACCCAGCCCATCATTGCCTGCGGTCCGCCCATCGCCGCCACGATCAGCGGCATCGTGATGAACGGCCCCACACCGATCATGTCGAGCATGTTCAGCGCAGTCGCACTGCCCAACCCCATCCCGCGAATTAATTGTGGATGTTCACTCGGCGCAGAAGAGGAACTCCCGCCGCTCGCCACGTCGTCCGCCGACCCCCCGCGCCCCATCTGCTGCCCTTCGCCGACCTGACCGGGAGTATGCATTCTGCTTCACTGAGAAATGGGGCTGACCGCAGGCCAACCGTCAACTAAGATCGATGCCCGTAAATCAAGCGATTCGCCGCCGAACTTCTCCGTGTCCCTTCGTGTCCTGTGGTGGTTCAATCCTGAATGCCTCATATCGCCCGTTCCATGTACCCTTCTCGGAAACCCAACCCGCGAACCCGCTGCACTCCACCCCCCACCGCCCGCTCTTCGCGTCCTCTGCGGTTTAAGGTTTTGCTCGTCCTCCTGGCGATTCGCGCCCACGAACGGCACCACGTGCCCGCCTACCCAGAGCCAACGACCAATGACCAACGACTCTCGTCAATGCCCCGCCGCCAGCAAATTCACATACAACCGCACCGCTCCCGGCACCCCCGCCGGCAGCTGCCGGAAGAACGCATATCCCGTATAGATGTACGTCCCCTTCCCATACTTCGCCATCAGCAGCCCACCCTTCTGTTCGGACTCCCCCGGATCGTGCGAAGCCAGCAGCGGCGTGAAATGCGAATCCCATGAACTCATGAAGTACAGCCCGCGCTCCTGCACCCATCCATCGAAATCATGCTGCGTGATCTCATTCGGATAATGGAACACCCGCTCGCCCGGCGCTAATACCTCCACCGGTGCTTCCTCCACCGATACCCGCGCATGGCTCAACTCCGCCGGATACGGCGTGACCTTCCCGCCATTGAACGTTCCCGTCCCCGTGTTGTACTGCACGATGAGCGTGCCTCCACCGGAAACGTAATCCAGCAGCCGCTGGTTGTTTGCCAGTAAGTCCTTCTGCGTGTCGTAAGCCCGGATGCCCAGCACAATCGTTCCATACTGCCCCAGGTCCTCCGTCCCGAGTTTCTCCGCCGGGATCAGGCTCACATTCATCCCGATCTGCTGCAGCACGGTCGGAATCGTGTCGCCCGCGCCCATCACGTAGCCGACCTTCAACCCCTCGGGAATCTTAACTTCCACCACGCTCACCCGCTGGGTAGCCGGCTGGTAGTAATAAAAGGTGTTCAGATCATCTCGGGTTACGATATAAAACCCTTCCGCGTACGCCTTGCCCTGCCCATCCACGGCAGCCTTCACCTCGTACCGTCCCTCGTGACCTGCTGCCGGTGTCATCTGGAACGTGCAATCCTTCCGCTCTCCGCGTTGCCCAAAGTCCACTTTTTCCTGCGGCGGAGTTACTATCCACCCATGCGGCGCGGTGAGTTGCGCATGCCCGGTGGCCGCGCCCGCCAATTCACTCTGCACCCCAACCTTGATTTCGTCCGCGCCATCCTTCTGAGTCGGGATCACCTGCGACGACGGCTCGACCGCCACCGAAAATGCCGGCGCCACCGCCAGCGCCCGTTCCTGCTGCCTTCCCTCCGTATCCTTGAAGCCCACAGTCACGGTGGTTCGTGCCGCTCCATCCACCCCATCCACCGTGTAACTCGCTCGCGCTCCCAGCGGCGGGGGCGGGAAGGGAAGTGTCACGTACCGAGGATCGTCGATCGTGTACACGCTGTCTTTTTCGGCATCCGTTCGATGCCAGTACGGCCGGCTGTACTCGGCGTTCTCCGCCACCGTCACCCGGAACTGCATCTTCATTTCCTGCCCCGGCTGCAGCGCCCCCTGCGCGCTCCCCGCAGTGGCCGCCGCTCTCCAATCCTTCGGCATCTCCAGTTCGAGTTGCTTCACCGCGACCGCCTGCTTCCCGCCATTCCGCACCCGCGCCGTCACGCCGAACACCTGCCCGGGCACCGCCATGAACGCATCCTCGGGATTGGCCGCCACCGCAGTATCCGCCGTCGCCGTCACGCTCAACCCCAGCGCCAGGTTCACCGCTTGTTGGAACTGCGATTCCTTGGTTCGCAACTGCACCAGCAATTCCTTCTGCGCCTCCGCGGACAGCGCCTTGGTCCGCAACGTCTCCGAAATCAGGTCCTGCACGCCGCCCAGTCCCGTCAACAGTGGTTTGGCAGCCTTCGCCGGATCCTCGTCCGCCAACTGCTTCGCCTCCTGCACATCGCCCTGCAGCTTCACCAGTCCCGGACGCAGAAAGGGAACCTTCTTCTCTTCCTCTCCCAGGCGCGACGCCAGCCCGGGCAAACTCGTATCCAGCCCGGCCGAAAAATCTTTCTCGTGCCCGCCGGTTCCCGTCGCCAGCACCGAATCCATGAGCTTGTAATAGGTGAACCGATCCCCAGGTTCGACGGTCCACCCTCCCGCACCCTGCGACAACTGGTGTCGCAATCCTTCCATCGCAAATTGAATCGGCGCCATCCCCAGCAGCGGATCCTTGACACCCGTATTCAGCCGCACCGTGTAGTTCGCATCGCCGCAGTTCATCGCCATGAACCCGCACACGTTGCCGATATACAGCTTCTTGGGTTGCCAGGGCAGCAACCCTTCCTTGATCTGCTCCGGGAACCGCTTCGGATCCCCCGCCGCCCGGAATGCCTCCTGCGTCAGAATCGACGACGCCTGGTGATTTCCATGCCCATCCCGCTCCGTCCCGGAAAACCGCGCGATCAGCACATCCGGACGAAACGTGCGGATCACCCGCACCATGTCGCCCAGCGCAATGTCATGCCCGCCCCACTTCTGGAACGTCTCCTCCGCGCTCTTCGAATATCCGAAATCCACTACGTGCGAGAACCGCTGCTCCACCCCGTAATAGCGATCCGACGCCAGCAACTCCAGGGTGCGCAGCACGCCCAGCACATCGAACAAATTGCTGCCGATCTTGTTCTGCCCGCCTTCGCCGCGGTTCATGGTCATCAGCAGCACCGACGCGCCTTCGCCCCGCGACTCCAGTGTCAACATTCCGCCATCCTCATCGTCGGGATGCGCCACCGTCTGCATGATCCGTTCCGTCGTACTCAGCCGCCGCAGCATCTGCTCCAGCCCCAACTTTCCCGTATCCTGCGGCAACGGATCCGACGGCAGCACTTGGCTTAAAGACTTGACTGCCTCCTCGGCCGATGACGCAGCCGCGGCGCGCCCAGCTTCTACCGTTACCGTGATCCCTCCGAAGACCACGATCGCCGCGCCCGCGCACAGCACGCCAGTCCAGCCGTGCCAGCCCCAAGCCGGCCGCAGGCCCGTCCGCGCTCTTACAAGCCCGAACAGCCATCCGCGGACACCTGCGCCTCGGCGCTGCTGCTCTGTGCTCATCTCACCAATTTCTTTGTGCTGAATGGAAGGACTGCCTGCAGATCCCTGAAATGGCATGCTAAATAAGCGGATGGACCTTCTCCCCGATTCGACGCAAACTTTTTCCTATCCTCTCACAGACTTACGGCCCGTAGAGCACGAATTTCCAAATCCTTCAAGCTGCCCGCTTGCTTGTAGACCCTGGACAAACCTCACACTCCTGCCCCCCTCATCCTCTTTAGACGCCCACCACTCCAATCCGTCACTCCCCACCCTGCCGCTTTGTTGCCGAGAGCCCAATACCCACCTTGAAACTCCGAAATCTCTGAAACCTTGAAACTCTGAAACCTTGAAACTCTGAAACCTTGAAACTCTGAAACCTTGAAACTTCGCCCAAAGCCTACTCCCGCCCCACCTCCTTCACCTGCCGCTGACAATACTTCGCCGGTTCCAGCAGCTGATCGAACTCCGGCGTCCCGCGCACCCGGTCCAGCAACGGATCGTTCAACAGCGCCTCATACGCGCAATAATTCTGCTCAATCGCCATCTTCAACAAATGGATCGCTTCCGGCTTCCGCCCGCAAAACGCCATCAGCGCCCCCAGGTAATACGTCGACTCCGGGTCTGAAGCCGAAGCCACCGTTACCTGCGACTGATCCACCAGCGATTGCATTGTGTCCGGCGGCCTGGGTTGCAGGCACGCGCTCAACAAATCCCGGTTATACCGCGGATTCGCCGTCATCTTTTTCAATGCATCCCGCGCCTCGTCCACCTTCCCATCGCGGATCAGGATGAACGGAATCATATAATTCGCCCACTCCGAACCCGCATCCAGATTTACAAACTGCATCGCCCGCTGCGTCTTGCCCAATTCCATAAACGCCGCCGCACACGAACGCAGGGAAAATTCCCTGGGCTCCAGCTTGATCGCCGTATCGCATTCGCCGGTCGCATCCTCCAGCATCCCGGCATAGCGCAACACATACGACAGGGTGAAGTGCGCCGACGCGCTCTTCGGCCGCCGCTTCACCAATTCTTTTGCTTCCACATATGCCTTGCCCAATTCGCCCCGCTCGACCCGGTTATTGATCAGCTGCCCGGCCGCGATGGTCAAATTCGGGTCCAGGTTCAGTGCCCGCTCACACGACGTACTCGACCGCTGGAACATCTCCTCGCCGCCGGTGGCGTACCGCGAGTCGTAATACTCGCGCGTGCACAACCCCTCCCACGCCGGCGCATACTGCGGATCCATGCCCACCACCTTCTCCAGCATGTCGATGGCGTGCCGGTTCGGTGCCGCATCCCGCGTCAGCGCCGCGCTTTTCAGGAACAGGTCATACGCTTCCGCGCTCTTCGGCCGCGTACTGGTCTCCAGGTAGTCGGTCGCTGCGCCCAGCACGGGCAATAATCCCTGCCGCACCCTCGTCGACAAGCTGCTTTGCAGCGCAATCAGATCCTGCTGCCTGGCCTCCGTGGTTGACTGCCACAGCACCGTGTCCGTTCTGACGTCGATCCCCTCCAGTGTCACCGCCAGCTTGTCGCCCTCGCGCAGGTAATGTCCCGTAACCACGGTGCCGACCCGCAACTCTTTTCCCGCCTTTTGCGGATCCACATCGGCCGCGGAGTACTTCCGCGTCGACGCCGTGGGCCGCACATCCAGTGATCTCGTATACGTCAGCAGCGATGAAATTTCATCCGCCAGCGCAAAACGCAGATAGTCGAGCGAACTGTCTCCGCTCTCGTTCTGCAGTGGCAGCACCGCGATCGAATCTTTATCCAGCCTGGAGGCTGCCCCCCGGTGCTTCACCACCCACACCCCCACCGCCGCCAGCACCGTAATCAGCAGTCCCGCCATTCCCAGCATCAGGTACGTTTGCCGCGGACTCGTCGTCTGAAACGTCCGCGTCATCGCCTTGATCGGCGACGCCGGTTTCGGCCCCACTCGCGCCAGCCCCGACTCGGTCTCCCTCTTCAGCCGCAGCAGGTCCGCTTTCATCTCCGCCGCGCTCTGGTAGCGCTGCGTGCGGTCCTTCTCCATCGCCTTGCCGATGATCGCTTCCAGTTCCGTCGGCAACTCCGGATTCACCGCCAGCGGCGAGACCGGCTTCTGATGCAGCACCGCGTCCAGCGTAGTCACGATGTTCGTCCCGGTGAACGGCTTCTTCCCGGTCGCCATCTCGTAAATCACCACGCCAAACGAAAACAGATCGCTGCGCGCGTCCAACTCCTCGCTGCGCGCCTGTTCCGGCGACATGTACACCGCCGTCCCCGGAATCACCCCCACCGCCGTCAGCGAATCCTCGACTCCAGTGTCCGTCGCCGTTCCCAGCCGCTGGTCGCGTGTCAGCTTCGCCAGCCCGAAGTCCAGCACCTTCACCGATCCGCTCGTGGTCAGGAAAATATTTGCCGGCTTGATATCCCGGTGGATGATGCCCTTCTCGTGCGACGCGGTCAGCGCATCCGCCACCTGCAACGCGACGTCCAACATCTCGTCCGTGTCCAGCTTCTTCTCTTTGATCCGCTGCTTGAGGCTTTCCCCCTCCAGCTTCTCCATCACGATGAAGGGCTGGCCGTTGTGATCTTGAATGTCGTGGATGGTGCAGATATTCGGATGGTTCAGCAGCGACGCCGCCCGTGCCTCGCGCACGAACCGCTCCAGCGTTTTCGCATCGCCCACCAGGTTTTCCGGTAGAAATTTAAGCGCGACATGCCGCCCCAGCCGCAGGTCTTCCGCCTCGTACACCACTCCCATCCCACCGCCGCCAAGCTTCCCCAGGATGCGATAGTGCGAGATCGTCTGACCGATCATGAGCCACGCCCGTTCCTGTAGCCGCCCATCTTAGGCCCGCCTCTAGCCCCGGTCAACTCTTTCATTCCCAACACCATAACCCCAATCACAGGAGAGGCCTGTCTTGGGAATGGGGCTTGTTTCCCAACGCCGGGGGAGGTTGCGGGTGTCGCGGATTTCCACCAACTGTCGGAACTGACAGATGCGCCGCGCGCTGATTTACGACACACTGTAGCCTACAAATGACGCGGCTCCCCATGCCTCCGGGAGGTGCAGTATGAGCTCAGCTGAAATCCTGCAGATGCGGCCCTTCGCCGTCCGGAATGCGCTCGTGGTAGGCGCCGGCGATCCGCTCAACGAAGTCCTCCGGACTGCCCTCGAGCCGGGTGCATGGGCTGTCCACCAAGTGCCTGACAACCCCGCCGCCCTGCTGGCCGCGCGCAACAAGGCCTTCGATCTGGTCCTCACCAGCGAAAAGACCACGGGCCGTGAAGATGTCGAACTCCTTCGCAAGATCCGCCGCACCCATCCTCATACCCACGTGATCATCCTCACCAGCTCCAGCACTCCTGCCGACGTCATCGCCTCCATGCGCGAGCGCGCTTTCAGCTATTTCGTCAGTCCCTATTCCCCCGATGAACTCGCCACCATGATCCGCCATGCCGTCGATGGACCCTGCTGGGATGATGGCATCGAAATCCTCGGCGCTACTCCCGAACTCATTCAGGTTCTTGTCCGCTGCGACGTCAAGACCGGCGAACGCCTCGTGCAATTCCTCAACGAGATCGCCGAACTCCCCGACCAGGAACGCCACGAAGTCGCGGTCGCTTTTCGCGAGATGCTGCTCAACGCCATTGAGCACGGCGGCCGCTTCGATCCCGAC
>Ga0126373_10000046_pt1 | contig 122214 bp, 97 predicted proteins | sample PanSoiMetPlot_11_FD_92545 | JGI IMG/M metagenome (GOLD analysis project Ga0126373, IMG submission 92545) | Tropical forest soil microbial communities from Panama - MetaG Plot_11 | ecosystem: Environmental > Terrestrial > Soil > Tropical forest > Bulk soil | place: Panama | collected 2016-02-17
AGGCGCGAACTTTCTCGTGATCTTTCTTGCCGGGCGCCGCCTCGACCCCCGAGACGACATCGACGCCCCAGGGATGCAGCATGGCCATCGCTTGCGCCACGTTCTGGGGCGCGAGCCCGCCGGCGACGACCAGCTTGCTGATGCTGTTCATCACGCCGACCCAGGGCCGGACGCGTTCCCAGTCGAAAGTTTTCCCGGTGCCCCCGCGCGCGGCGGAATCGAGCAGGATGCCGCCGATCACGCCCGGCCGAAAACCGTGGGTCTCCAGGAACAAATCGCCATCTTCGGCGACGTGCAACTTGCGCACCCGCTGGCCGTGGTAGTTTTCGTCGAGTTCGAGGATTCCCGCCTGCACGGGATCCCAACCGACGCACTGGTCGTCGGGAACATCAAACACCCGCGCGGCCAGAGAGCGGAAGATCATGGGTCGCGGCGCGCCATTGCCGAACGCGCGATGAAGCCGCCGGCTGTACTCCACATCTTCCTCGCCGTGAAGCTGCACGGCGGTCAGCCCCACCTGCCGGACCGTCTCCACAACTTTCTCGACCGGCTCGTTGACAAACACGCCCACCCGGGCCATCTCTTCGGGAAGCTTCTGGACAATGGAGCGCGCGGTCGCGGCATCCACGGCACGCTTGCTCTTCTTATAAAAAACGAAGCCGACCGCGTTAGCGCCCGCCTCCGCCGCCGCCAGCGCGTCTTCCAGATTGGTCGTCCCGCAAATCTTGACCCAGGTCATTGAACAACCTTCCGGGCGACCCGTTCTCCGGGCCCAGCGGTCACCCGATCTTCCGCTCCAACTGGCGCTTCACCGGCGCCGGCCAAAAGTGCTTTAAGTGTTTCGCCCGGCCGGTCCGCGCGCATCAGGGTTTCGCCGATGAGAAACGCGCGGTAGCCGGCGGCTCTTAGCTCTGTTATATCGTGTCCCGACTGAATTCCGCTCTCGGCGACCGCCACCACGCCGGATGGGATTTTCCCCGCCAGCTGGAACAGGGTATCCAGGTCAACCGCGAAGGTCTTCAGATCGCGGGCATTCACGCCCACCACCCCGCACCCGGCATCGAGCGCGCGCTGCAACTCGTTCGCGTCATGGGCTTCGCACAGCACATCCAGCTGGTACTGCTGCGCGGCGCGTGCCAGCTTTGGTAACTCCGCATCGGTCAATGCCGCCACAATCAGCAGGATCGCATCCGCCCGGTTCGCACGGGCTTCGAGCACCTGGAATTCGTCGACGATGAAGTCTTTGCGCAGGCAGGGCGAGTTGGTGGCAGCGGAGGCCAGCTTCAGGTTCTCGAGCGACCCCTGAAAGAACTCCTGATCGGTGAGCACCGAGAGCGCAGCCGCGCCGGCCGCTTCCAGTTCAGCCGCCAGTTGCGCCGGAACAAATTCCGCGCGAATCAGCCCCCTGGACGGGGAGGCCTTCTTGAGCTCGGCAATCACGGCCGGGCCATGCTTGGCGACTTCCACGAGGCGCCGCCGAAATCCCCGCGGAACATGCTTCGCAGCCTCGCGCTCTAACGCGCGCAGATCGGCGTAGCGCTGACTCTCCGACACCCGTCGGCGAGTGGCAGCCACGATCTGATCCAGATGCGCGCCCATAGCGATCTCCGGTTGACCCCGGAATGTACGAGGGGATTCCTGATTATACGGGATGGACTGTGCGCGAGCGTAGCCCGTCGGGGGCAGCGGGGTGGCGTGCGGCCGATCGGTCAGGAGGTTGTTGGGGATGGCTAGTGCGCGTGCGCGACGAAAAATCTGGAGGAAGAGAAGAACTGCAGTGCATCTCCAGGTGAGGGCGGGACGGGCAGGTTGGATGAGTTGCGCAATTACCTCAATCAGCCGGCATTGGGGAAGTACCGGGCAGAGCTCGCGGGGCGCGATGCACGGCGGCTCGGGGCGCGCTGAGCCATGCCTTTACGGCGGGCAACGCGGCGCGCATGGTTGCCTCGCCACAGGCGATCAGTTCGCGGGTGTGGTCAAAGGCATCGTAGTCATAGCCGTTCACGTCGGGCTCGATGACCACGTCGGCGGCATGCATCCAAGTCTCGGCGCTCATCTCCTGCGCGATAGAGAAACACTGCCCGATAACGTCGAACAAGTGACGAGGAGCCGTGCCCTTGGACCAGCGCCCTTTGAGGTGAACAGCCAGGACGCGCTCGGCGCCCATGTCGCGCAACGGGCGGGTGGGTACGGCATGCGCGAGCATGCCGTCCACCAGCCAGCGCCCTCCGATGTTGACGGGCAAAAACATCCCCGGGTAGGCGCAACTGGCGCGCACCGGTTCCACCAGCGGTCCGGAGGTGAACACGATGCCTTCGCCGTTGCTGACATCGGTAGCCGTGACCGCAAGCGGAATGCGCAGTTCCTCGAAGGTCTTCACCTTGAGGATGCTGTTCAGAAAACTAATCATGCGAGCGTTGGTGGCAAATCCGTGGCGCGAGAGCGTCCAGCGCGCAAAGGTCTTGAAGCGAACGCGATGGGCAACTTGTTCGAGCTCGTCGCAACACAGACCGCTGCAGTAGGCGGCACCGATCAAGGCGCCCACGCTCGTTCCGGCAATAAAGGAAATAGGAATGCCGGCTTCCTCCAGCACGCGCAGTACTCCGACGTGGGCGATGCCGCGGGCAAAACCTCCGCCCAGCGCTACGCCAATGAGCGGCGCTTTTTCGTTCGTCTCTGAATTGGAATTGAGCCGCGAGAACTCGCGCCCAAAGGCCTGAACTGACCGCACGATCCTGCGAATCGACTTCACCGGAACCCCACGTCCTCGGCCCGGCCGGAACCCCGCCGGCGTCCGGACACCACATCTAACCCCTCTAACACCGTAAGATGCCATTAGTCGCGAAAGGGGTGCAGACCACTTTCGTGCCATGGTTACTGCTGGTTGGGCGTAACATCGGTTTTCCGTTACGAGCGTACTGGTTTTGTCGGATTTCCGATTGCAACAAATTGCAACCTTGTGGGGGAACTTGACTTACATGCGGCGAGAGTATACAAGCGCGTGCAAGAAATATCGCGCCACGAGGAGGTTGTATGACGTCAGACGCGCCAGTTCCTGGGCAGTGGGAACCGTTGGACAACCAAACGGAAGTCTTTCGCGTATGGAAGACCGAAGGTACAGAGGTGTACCCACAGATTGCGCTGCTCCGGGTGCAGGCGGCCGGTTCCGCAAAATTCCTCCAGAGCCCTTCTGCCCTGTCCGACTTCATCAACCAAAACCAAATCTTTCCCGTAAAGGTGCGAAGCAGCGGACCGATTGTCTCGCTGGCTGGAGTGGGAACAGAAACCCCGTCGGGTTATTTGTTCGTGTTCTCGCATAGCCGTACCAGCGCGATCGTCGTAAGTATGCTGCCGCTGCTGCCAGAAGGTCAGTTCTAGGAATTCGCGCGCTGGTTTGGCTGGCACGAGCAAGTCATTGTGGGGACAAACCCATCAGGCGAAGGGTTGCGAGGAATCCCGGCTCTGCCCGAATGGGATCGAGAGCATCATCCACTCGAATCCTGGTCAGGTAAGAATCACGCTCGCGGTAAGCTCGGTTGAGCCATGCCAGCGCCTGGTCCTTCTGATTTAACGCCGAGTACACCATGCAGAAAAAGTAGGGTGGAACATAGTGTTGGTGGGAATCTGCCGCCAGCTCGGCTAGAACTGCCTGGGCTTGAGTTCGCTGTCCGGCCATGGCATAGGCTCGGCCGAGTCCGGCCAGCCGCAACGGATCGGTGCGGGAGCCAGCCGTAATTGATTGAGCTTCCGCGATGGCTTCCTGGTAGGCCCGCTTGCCTAACAGAGCGGAACTTAGACAATCATGTCCGGAAACGTAACCTGGAGCCAGCGCCAGCGCGTCGCGGCAGCGCTGAATGGCGTGATCATAATCTCTCGCGTAATAAGAAACCCATCCCGCGGTAACCACGGCGATGGTGGATAAGGGATCCAGACTCTGGGCTGCTTGCGCCTCCCGCTCGGCTTGTTCCGCGCGCCCCAGATAAGAAAGATAGACAGCGTACATGCGGTGGGTTTCGGCATCTCCCGGGCTCAGTTCAATCGCCCGTTGAAACTCTTTTTCCGCACCCGCCCAGTCCCAGTCGCCGTAGAACAAAATGCTTCCCAGCGCCCGGTGGGCATCGGCGGAACTACCATCGAGGGAGAGTGCTTGGAGCACCAACTCTTTGGCTTTGCTCTCGGCGACTCGCGGAGGCAATTGATCCGTACCCCAGTAATAATCTGCCAAACCAGCGTAGGCCGCGGCGTATTTCGGGTCGGTTTGAATGGCCTGTTCGAAATAGGTCTTGGCCTCGAGGTATTCGGCCTCGGTGCCCCGCGCCCAGTGATAGCGGCCTTTCAAATACGCCTCGTGGGCCTGTGCATTGACCGGGCGCGCTCCGGCCAGGCGCTGTTGGTCGGCAGGGGTTAATTGTGCGCGGATCTCGCGGGCGATGCTGCGCGCCACGTCATCCTGCATGGCAAAGACGTCGCCCAGGTCGCGTTCGTAGGTTTCAGACCAGAGGCTGCGGTCTGAAGCAGCCTCCACCAGTTGCGCCGAGACGCGCACCCGTTGCGGCTTCTCGAGACGCGCCACTGACCCCTCGACGACGGCATCGACGTGCAGTTCCCTGGCAATCTGCGGCAACGGCTTGTGAGCATTCTTGTACTGCATGGCGGAGGTACGGGAGATCACGCGCAGGCTGCTGATCTTGGTCAGCGCTCCGATCAACTCCTCGGTCATGCCGTCGGCGAAGTACTCCTGCTTGGGATCGCCGGACAGGTTCTCCAGCGGAAGCACGGCGATCGAAGTGACCCGGGCCGGGCTGGGCGGGGGGGTGGCCCGCGATTCGGAGTGCGAACCGCGCCATCGTCCGACTGCGAAGGCGACCAGGAGCAACAGGCCGAAGACCGAGGTGGCGATCAGGAAGCTTCGATTTTGCCGGACCGTGCGCCCTAGCGCGCGGGTGGTGCCGGTCACGCGCATCACCGAGGCACTCGCGGTCGCCGTGCGCTGCAGGTCCACGATGAGTTCTTTCATCGACTGGTAGCGATGCTCGGGATCCTTCTCCAGGCACTTCAGGATGATCTCGCTCAAGCCGACCGAGATCTGGGCATTGGCGGTTTGCGGGCGGGGCGCGTGGGTATGCAGGATATCGTCGATGAGCGCGCCGGAGGCTTTGCCCTCGAACGGAGCGTGGCCGGTGGCCATCTCAAACATCACCACGCCCAGGGCATAGATATCGCACCGGGCGTCAATGGGTCCGCCGCGCAGTTGTTCGGGGGCCATGTAGGGCAGAGTTCCCGTGACCCGCTGGGCAGTGACCGTATCGCGCTGCAGGGTGTCCTCTTCGGCGCGAGTCAGCAAAATGGAGAGGCCAAAATCGAGCAACTTTACGTCGCCCACCGGCGAAAGCATGATGTTGCCCGGCTTCAGGTCGCGGTGCACGATGCCGGCGTCGTGCGCGCAATCGAGCGCGCGGGCGATTTGCTGACAGAGGGAGAAGATCTGCTTCTCGGGCAGCGGACCGGCGACCAGCAGCTTGTCGGCCAGGCTCAGCCCGGTTACCAATTCCATGACCAGGAAGTCGATTCCGGCCTGGGTGTCGAAGTCGTGAATGACGGCAATGTTGGGGTGGTTCAGCTTGGCCAGGGCGAGCGCTTCACGCCGGAAGCGGCGGCGGGCGTTTTCGCTGTACAGGGTGCCGGGAGGAAGAACCTTCACCGCGACGTCGCGGTCCAGACGGGTGTCATGGGCCCGGTAGACAAACCCCATGCCTCCGGCTCCGATCAGATCCTTGATGCGGTAATGCCCCAAGGTCTGACCTACGAGCTCAGACGGAGCGGCCATGTGCCCGAATGGTAGAGCGCCGACCCGGCGGCGTCAATTCAACATGCGAATGCAGTCAAAGGAGATTAGCTCGGGGCTGGCGTTCCGCGCATGAAGCTGATCCAGGTGTGGAAGGCGAGGTAAGAACAGTTCGCGATTGCCAGTGGCTACTGTTTTGCTTTTCGGGCTCTGCGAGCGGCGTCGGCCAGCGATTCTTCTGGCGCCTTCAGCGGAATGCCCGGCGTAGGCTGGCCGAGTGCCCCTTGATTGTCGACAATGGTCACGCCGTGCAGCGTTCCGGAGTCAGGCAGCGGGGGCGGTGACGACATGGGATGGGGCAGGGTCTGGGTTTGAGCAACCGTGCTCGCTGGTTTCGCTGCCGGGGCAGGCTGGGTCACTGCAACGCCAGGTGGCTGTGCAAGCGACGCAGGCGAGGCGGTCGGAGAAGCAATCGGCGCGGACGATACGACGACCTGCGGCGCAGTTGTCGGTGGGGTTACGACTACCGAAGGTTGCGCCACGGTCTCCACCACTGGGGTTGCCGCTGCGGTTGGCTGCGCCGGAGTGGATACAACAACCGATGGCGCAGTTGGCGGAGACGAGATGGCGGGGGCTGGCGAAGTCAGGGTCACCGGCGCTGGTGGCGCAGGCACGGTCACCGGAGAAACTGGGACGGCCGTTGCGACTGGGGCGGCGACCGACGGGGCCGGCGCGCTCGCGGGCATAGGGGCAGGCACGGCCGCGGGCTGCGCCGCGACGCGGACGGGAACGGCCGCTGGAGTCGGAACAGGAACTGCCGCAATCGACGGCGCCGCCACAACCGGGGGCGCGCTTGCCGCCACCGGAGGAGCGGTCGGCTGCATAACTGGAGACGATGGGACAGACGGTGGAGGCTGCGGGACATTTGCCACGACTGGCGTCGCCGGTACAGGCACTGCCGGAGCGACGGTCGCCACGGCGGGTTGAGCTGCCACAGGCGCGGGTGGTGCGACCTGCACCGGTGCGGGAGCCTGGACGATCACGGTTGCTGGAGACGCCACGGTACTCTGCGCAGGAGCGGGCGCGCGTACGGTCACCGCAGTGGACGCAGTTGCTGGCGCAGGTACGACCGCGACCGCCGGTTGCGACACAGGGGCTGCGACTGGAGCCGCTGCGACCGGCGCTGGTGCGGGGACAGTTGCCACCGGTTGCGCCACGGGAACCGGTCCCACGCGGGCTGCGACCGGAACCGGTGAAACCGGTGTTGGAGAGGCGGCAACGGCGGGCTGCGTGACCGGAACTGCAACCGCAGGAGCTGCCACCGGCGCGGTTGCGACCGGCTGCGCCATGGGAGCGGCTCGCACCGCGACAGGCGCGGGAGCCGGCACCGGAGCACTCGCGACGGGCGCGGTTGCAACGACCGGCTGCGTCACCACCACGGGTTGCGTCACCGTGACGATAGTCGACGTGGCGGCCGGCGCAACAATCTGCACCGACTGCACGGCGGGTGCGGAAACCACGGGCTGCGCTACCGAAGCAGGCGGTGCAGGCTTTGGAGCGGTGGCCGCGACGACGGGCTTCGGTTTCAACGCATCGTTAATGGCCTCGGTTACGTCTCTGCCGTTCCGCCGCTGGCCCATCTTTCCCGAAATACAATCGTGCTGCCAGATCCAGCTGTTATCGATGAAGACGAGATTTTTGTCCGCCTGGTAAACCGCAACTCCCGAACTGGCGCGCGTGCTGTACTCCATGCAGACGCTGTGGCCGGTGACCATAGCGGTCGAGACGTGCAAAGTCTCGGGGTTGTGCAAGGCATCGCGCAGGTGGGCAGCGGCCTTCAGGCCATGCTCGATATCCGATTCCGACGCGGTGCCGGCAAAGCCGAAAACCGAAAGCAGCAACACGAAGACCAGCACGGCCGCGCGTTTCATGGCCCCATGAGTGTAATCAAGGGGCGAAGGCCGGAGGAGTTACCGAAGTTGGGGGTATTCCATGGACTGAACGGCCATCGTCCAGTTGCAGGTGAACGGTTGCGGGCAGCGCGATCGCCAGACCCTCGGCGACATTCATTTGGGATGTTCAAGAAGACGCCTCGGTGAGGATTGAAATTCACCAGAACAAATGAGCTTTCGCGAACCAGGGCGATGCGCCAGTCGCAAGAAAAATCCAGCCCTACATCGATATCCGTGACGAACTGCGCTCACTCCTGTTACTTTTTCAGCCATGCTTCGAGAGTTCTCTGCCGGAGGCGTCGTCGTTCGCCGCATGGCGGATGCGTGGAATATTGCGGTCATTGAGCCGCAGCACGAGAACTCTGCCGAAACGGCCTCCTCGGCCGAAGATTCCTCGGCATCAACCAGTCGCCGAAAGAAGCCGGCCCGAAAAGTTGTGCTGGCGCTGCCCAAGGGACTCATCGACGAGGGCGAGAAGGCGGCCGAGACGGCGCAGCGCGAGGTGCGCGAAGAGACCGGCATCAGCGCGGAACTCATTACCAAGCTCAGCGACATCAAGTATGTTTACGTCCGCTCCTGGGGCGACCGGCAGAGGGTCTTCAAGATTGTCAGCTTCTACCTGTTTCTGTATCAGTCGGGCCGCATCGACGATGTGACTCCTGAGATGCGCATCGAAGTCCGCGAGGCGCGCTGGCTTCCCCTGGAGGAAGCCGAAAAGAAACTTGCTTACAGCGGTGAGCGCCAGGTAGTTCGGCTGGCGCAGCAGTACCTGGAATCTCATCCGGAGGTCTGACCGCTCCCATGCCGCTTACCCCGCACGTCGAGAAGCACTTCACGGCCGGAGAATTCGTCCGCGACGTGGTCATCGGCATGTCCGATGGCCTCACCGTTCCGTTTGCGCTGGCCGCCGGACTTTCCGGCGCGGTCAGTTCCACGCGACTGATTGTTGTGGGAGGCGCGGCCGAGATTGCCGCCGGCTCCATCGCCATGGGGCTGGGCGGATATCTCGCCGCCAAGGGCGATGCCGAGCACTATGCCCACGAGAAGTTGCGCGAGGAACGGGAGATCGTGGAAATCCCCGACGCGGAAAAGCATGAAGTCAAGGAACTGTTCGAGGCGTACGGGCTCACCGATGCCGAGGCGGCGCCGGTGGTCGAAGCGCTCAGCCAGCGGCCGAAACAGTGGGTGGATTTCATGATGCGATTCGAACTTGGGCTGGAAGAGCCAGAGCCGAAACGCGCGATTACCAGCGCGGCTACCATTGCGCTGGCCTACATCGCAGGCGGATTCATTCCGCTTTCGCCCTACATCGTGCTGTCGAATGCGGTGCGCGGATTGATCTGGTCGGCCATCGTCACGCTCATCGCGTTGGGGGCTTTTGGCTACATGAAAGCGCGCTTTACGGGGACGGCACCCCTGAAGGGCGCGTCACACACAATGGTGATCGGTGGACTTGCGGCGGGGATCGCATTTGTGATTGCAAAACTCATCGCATAGTATTGAATTAAAAAGATTTAGCTTGACTTACGAAGGGCCCCGCAGTACCCTGAATTCAACTTAATAGGGCGCGTGCCGTTGCCATCCTCACCCCACATCTAATACGGTACGCGCCCGTCGTGTTTTTAGGGCGAGTTCCCAGTTCCAAGCCGCCGATTTGGATAAGCAGGGCACGGCCCGCATCGATTGAACCCGCACCGACATCTTGTCACGCAGCCCTAAATCGCCGCCGCGGCCCGGGAGGCGCGAAGCTCGCGGTAGGTGGCACGGGTCGCGCCCGGTCTACCCAGCCTGGTCGTAAGCGCGCTGCAAACCATTGACGTCAATCTTGGTCATCTGCAGCATGGCTTTCATCACGCGCTGCGACTTTTTCGCGTCCTTGTCGCCCAGCATGCGGCCCAAGGCTGACGGAATGATTTGCCAGGAGAGGCCAAATTTGTCTTTCAGCCAGCCACACTGCTGAGTTTCCCCACCCTCAGAAAGCTTCTCCCACAGTTCGTCAACCTCGGCTTGGGTTTCGCAATTTACAAAGAACGAAATCGCCGGCGTGAATTGGAAGTGCGGACCGCCGTTCAGCGCCATGAACTCCTGGCCTTCCAACTGAAACGTCGCCGACATCACGCTGCCTTTCGGCCCCGGCCCCGCGTCTCCGTATCGACTGACTTTTCCCACCCTGGAATTCCTGAAGATCGAGGTGTAGAAATGCATCGCCTCTTCCGCCTGATTGTCGAACCACAAGAACGGAGTGATTTTTTGCATAGGACTTCCCTTCTGATTCATTTCCTTTCAGGATTCGAGCGCTCGATTTCCGTTACGCGCTGGCCCGAGCGTTCTCGAGGGTCGCCAGCAACACGGCCAGCCGGTCATAGCTCATGCCCAGCCCCTGCTCCATCGGGCTGCGCAGGACGGCATCGCGGGCGGCTTGCGATTCGTAGAGAATGGTCTGCGTGAGCGTGGTCTTGCCAGCCTGCTCGGTGAGCACGATCGTGCCCACCGCCTCCCCCGGATACCAGGGCTGGTCAAACTTCTCAGTGGAGACCAGGCGCTCGGGGGGCACAATTTCGCGGATCACGCCGCCCATGCCCATGACTTCCCCATTGGGGCCATGCCACACGTAGCGATATTTTCCGCCCACCTTGCCCTCGGATTCGCACACGGCGAACGACCATCCGGGCGGCCCCGTGAGCCAGCGCCGCAACAGTTCCGGCTTGGTATAGGCTTCCCACACCAGACGGCGCGGGGCATCGAAGACGCGGGTGATTACGATCTCGCGGTCGCCGCGAGTCGCGACTTTCAAAGCGCCGGGGTTGGTCATGTCAGTTCCTTTCGCCTGCGTAAGAATCGAGGCTTTTCACGAATCACTTCGTTGCGGGCATGGGGGCGTCGAGAAACGCCAACACTACGCCCGGTAGAACCGGCGACGCAGCCATGTTGTAGTGGGTGGTTGCGGGCAGGATGGCGAGCCGCGAGTTCGAGATCCCCGATCCGTCCCAGCCGCCGTCCTGCTTGCTGCCGCCGAGAAGTTCGAAGAACTGCGCGGCGTGCGATACCGGAACCGAATCCGCATCTCCAAACACCAGCAGGGTCGGCGCCTTGATAGCGGCCACCGGTTCGGACCAGTCATAGGCGGCGCTGACCAACTTGCCCAACTTCGTGACCAGCCGCGTCCAGTCCTGGGGCCGGGGCGCGATGCGCGCATAGGTTTGATAGATCGGGGACGGCTTCATTTGCTCAGCGCTGGCCGGCCCCATTTGCGCCATCAGCGCCCGCACGCCGGGATACCAGCCATCGTGCTTGAAGGGCGTCGAGATTACCACCAGCTTTCGCACCACCGCGGGATGCCGAAACGTCGTTTGCAGCGCTGCTCCCCCACCTAGCGAATAGCCCACCAGGTCCGCCCGCTTGACCCCGAGATATTCGAGCAGCGCGGCGATGTCGTCGCCCAGTGCTTCGTAGGTGATGGGACGGTCGATATCGGCGGTGCGGCCATGGGCCTGCAGGTCCACGGCAATCACCTCATGGTTCTTGGCGAGTTCCGGCAGGAGGTTCGCCATCATCTCGATGGAACCCAAGCCACCGTGCAGCAGAACGAGGGGCTCGCCACTGCCGTGAATTTCATAGTAGAGCTTCAGGTCATTCACTGGCGCATAACCGGTCTTGACCACGGGGGTGGTCTGAGCCTGAGCCACAGCCAGGGCCGATGCGGCCAGCACAGCCTTGGCAGTCCCGGCGGTGATGAGCGTGGCGAGCATCATGATCCGATCTCCTTCGAGATGTACTTCCCTTTAGTTCCTATGTCGGACGCGTTTTTGCGGCGGTTGCTGAGCTTTTAGTTCTTCCAGCAAATCGTCGAGCCGCTGGAAATTGGCTTCCCAGAATTGCCGGTAGCGTTCGAGCCAGTGGTTGGCCTCGGCGAGCGGCTTGGCCTCGATGCGGCAGGGGCGGCGCTGGGCGTCGCGGCCGCGCGAGATCAGGCCGGCCCGCTCCAGCACGCGCAAGTGCTTGGAGATCGCGGGCTGGCTCATGGCGAAAGGCTTGGCTAGTTCCAGCACCGAGGCCTCCCCCGTCGCCAGTCGGGCCAGGATCGCCCGGCGGGTCGGGTCGGACAGAGCAGCGAAGGTGACGTTGAGACGATCGGTGGAGCTCATTAGATAACCATTTGGTTGTATAACATACTAGTTATATAATGATCGAAGCAAGCCCGTCAAGGCTTTTTAGGGTTCTTTTTGAAGTTGCGGCTTTAAGGAAAATCGAAGGCGCTAGACTTTGCGAAAACGTCCGACCAGTTGCGCCGCCTGTCGCAGTGCGAGGAATCCCAGCGAAGTCACGCACAGAAGGATAAGCGCCCCATGCAGGTGGACGGCTGCCGGAACGGACACTCCGATTCCCGTAGTCAACGCAATGTAGGTCGCAATGCACATCGGGCACTTGGGCAGCAGCGCCAGGATTGTGCCGGGCAAGAGCCACTGCGCGCCATGCCAGCCACGCGGCGTCCACCGCCTGGAGGGCGGGCCGCGCCGCGCCGCTCGGCCCTCCATTGCGCCAGCCTTCGCGCAGCAAGAAGCGCTTACGAGGCTTTTTCTTCCGAACAGCATGACGCGGCCTCTTTCTGCTTTGCGCCGGTAGAACCGGTATCGGGGTAGCGGTCGTGGTGGCGGACCCACGCCATGGGGAACGACAAGCCCGTTTCGTTGCGGCCCTTGGGAGCCATGTCGAGCCAGTTGTAAGTCCCCAGCAGGATGTCCCCTCCACGGGCGAACGAGGAGTAGGTGTGAAAGACCTGGCCATCATCGTTCTTGTAGAAGACGCTGACGCCCGGCGCTTCCTCGCTGGGAAAGTCAGTGATGGTTCCGAAGTTGTAATAGGCCTTGCCCTGCGCCATTTCCTCTTTCGTGAACGACACGTGGTAGTCCCGGTTGAAGTCGTTTCCGTACGACGACACCCAGGGAAAGCTCCAGCCCATCCGCTCCTTGAAGGCTTGGATTTTCGGATAGGGAGCGCGTGACACCGCCGCCCACGTCACGTCGCGCTGCCGCAGATGCACCAGGGCGCCCTCGATGTGGTCCACCAGGAACGAACAGCTCGGGCAACCTTCGGGCCAGTCCGGGCCCATCATGAAGTGATAGATCATGAGCTGGCTGCGGCCGTCGAACAGGTCGCTGAGCGCTACCTTGCCCTTCGGGCCGTCGAATACATAGTTCTTGTCCACTTTTACCCAGGGCAGCTCGCGGCGTTTGCGGGCCAGCTCATCGCGCTGGCGAGTGAGCCGCTTTTCTTCTTCGAGCAGCGCCAGGCGCGCCTTCAGCCATTCTTTTTCCGAGGCGATTTTGTGATTGGCAATCGCTGTACTCATCGTGCATGCTCCTTTTTTCTTTTCGATCACTGGGACTTATTCGACAAGACGTTCTCCAAATTCATCGAGGCTGCTGCTTCGTTTTCCTGTGGCCGGTCCGTCGTGATTCAGAATTTTCTGCTGGATCCGTGCAAATCCGTGGCCAACGCCGTCCTCCTCGGTCCTATCTGCTCCTCTTCTCCGCTCCCGCCTTCACCCTTGCCAGGAGGTTCGTCCATCCTCGTCCGACATTGACGCCGTCGAGATACTCCTGCGGAACAAGCCCAATGGCGCGGTGCGAAAATTTCACTCGCGTCTTGCCACTTTCCTCCGACAACCGGTACAACAGGTGCGAGACCGCCGGCGCCGACATGAACAGGGGCCCGTGAATTTCGAGCAGGTCATTCGGCCGGATCGACTGCACGTTGCCCCACCAATGCCCGGCGTTGTTGCCGAAGTCGCGGAACCAGCGGCCGCCCGGCCACGCCTCCAGTTTCATGGGCAGCGGTTCGCCCTGCGCGCCCTCGTTCAGGGGCCCCATCTGCTCCAGAATGGTCTCGAATACCAGGCTCATGGGGGCGGCGATCTCGATTTCGCGCACAATCTCGAGTTTCTGAAAGCCCTGCTCAGCCGCGCTGCTCAGCATGATTCGTCCTCCCGTTCCTTGTTCGTCGGATTGGCTTCCGTGAGCCGGGCAGCCATCTTGCGCTCGGCCCTTTCCTTGATGCGATCCAGATGGTGAGTCCAGAAGCGCTCATAATCTTTCACCCAATCGTGCACCGGCTTCAACTCTCTCGCGTTCAGCCGGTAAAGGCGGTGCTGGCCGCGCTTGCTCACCGTGACCACGCCCACTTTGCGCAGCACCCCGAGATGCTTCGAGACGGCGGGCTGCGGGATGCGGAGCCGCAGAACGACCTCGCCGACCGCGTGCTCCTTGCCGTCGATGAGCAGGTCGACGATTTCGCGCCGGCGCGGCTCGGCGATCGCGTTGAAAACGTCGGCGGTGGTGGCTGCGCGTGCCATGGCTCGAATGTATATTCCTATATAGGAATATGTCAAGAGGGCGGGCCTTGGCCGTCAGGCTTTGGGCCTCGGGCTTTGGGCTTTTAGGGTCCAGGGTTTGGGGTTTGGAATCTGGGCTCCAAGTTACCCACAACCCAGGTTCAGCCAAGACAGTGGTGCCATCGGACCCCCTTAACTCGGAAGCCTGACAACTTCGAACCCAAAGCTTCGAGCCTAAGCCTAGAGCCTGAGGCCCGCCTTTTGGCTCGCAGCCCGTCGCTCGCGGCTTCCCTTCCTCGAGTACACTTCTCTGGAACGCGTGCAGGATTCCGCGCAATCCGCTTCAATTCAATATGTATCGCTTTACGATGTATCTTCTCGCCCTTGCCTGCCTGGCCGCGCCGGCCCAGGCTGGCTCGAAACCTAAGCCTGTGGACCGCGATTACCTCTCGGCGCTCAACGTCGCGAACCGGTTCCTCAATGCCTGGCAAAGCCAGGACCAGGAGACCGCCATTCTTCTGCTCACCGACCGGCTCCGTGAGCCCAGCCAGGAAGACCGGCTGCAGGCACTGTTCTCCGCGCCCGGCGGCTCGCGCTCGGCCTACGAACTGTGCCGCGGCCGCAAGCTCGCGGCCGGGCGTTATGAGTTCCCGATTGTTTTATTCCGGGTCAGCGAGAATTCGCCCAAGTGGCAGCACCCGCATACCGCTACCTTGATTATTGTTCGTTCCGGCAAGGACGAATGGCTGCTCGACAAGTTCCCCTGAGGCGGCCGGCGGCAGTTTTTCTTTGGAACTCGCGCGGGCCCGGATCGAGGACTGGTCACAGCCTCGCCCGCGCTCCATCCATTACAATGAGCCTTCGTGATGCTTTGTGTTTCTCGTGGTGACCTGTTCTCTTCCCGCCGCGCGCACGGAAACGCGGTTCCTTACGGAGCTCGAATCTCATGAAACGCATCAATAAAGTCGCCATCCTGGGCGCCGGAACCATGGGTGCCCGCATCGCCGCGCATTTCGCGAATGCCGGCGTTCCTTCCTACTTGTTCGATATCATCCCTCCGGACGCCGACGGCCCCACCCGCAACAAGATCGCCGCCGCTGGCCTCGACGCCGCCCGCAAATCCAAGCCCGCCGCTTTCTTCGATCATTCGCTCGCACGGCTGGTGAGCGTTGGCAACTTTGAGGACGATCTCAAGAAGTTGTCGGAAGTCGACTGGATCATCGAGGCGGTGGTGGAGAACCTCGACATCAAGCGTTCCCTGCTGCAGAAAGTGAATGCCGTGCGCAAGCCGGGCACGATTATCACGACCAACACCAGCGGCCTGCCCGTGGGCAAGATCGCGGAAGGCTTTCCGGAAGAATTTCGGCGGGCATGGTTCGGCACGCATTTCTTCAATCCGCCGCGCTACATGCGCCTGCTGGAGCTGATTCCCACGCCCGAAACCGATCGCGTTTTGTTCGATGCAGTGGCGCATTTTTCCGACGTCCGGCTGGGCAAGGGCGTGGTGTACGCCAAGGACACGCCCAACTTCATTGGCAACCGCATCGGCACGTTCTCGGTGCTCAATGTGATACGGCTGATGCAGGAGATGCAGCTCAGCATCGAAGACGTGGATGCACTCACCGGGGCGCCCGTGGGCTGGCCGAAGTCCGCGACGTTCCGCACGATCGACCTGGTGGGGCTCGATATTCTCAGCCACGTCGTCGGAAATATGACGTCGAATGTGCACGACGAGCGGAGCGATCTGCGGCTCCCGGACTTTTACGGAAAGATGCTCGAACGCCGCTGGCTGGGCGATAAGACGAAGGGCGGCTTTTACAAGAAGGCCAGGGGCGCCGACGGACAGGAAGAGCGTCTGGCGATCGACTGGAAGACGCTCGAATACCATCCGCGCCAGAAGCCCAAGTTCCCGGCTCTGGAGATGGCGAAGAACGTGGAGGAGACCGGGGCGCGCCTGCGCATGCTGCTTGGCCTTGACGGTGGCGGCAGTAAGCCGGACGCGGCGGGCCTGTTCCTCTGGCAGGCGCTGTCGGATCTGTGGACGTACTCGGCGAATCGCATCCCGGAGATTTCCGACACGGTGGTGGAGATCGACCGGGCGATGAAGCTGGGCTTCAACTGGGAGATGGGTCCGTTCGAGTTGTGGGATGCGGCGGGGGTGGAAGTGACCGTCGCGCGCATGAAGAAAGAAGGCAAGCCGGTAGCCGGCAATGTCGAGAAGTTGCTCGGCTCCGGAAAAAAGACCTGGTACGCGGATGAGGCAAAGACTGCCTCGGGCCGCGCGTACTTCGATCTGGCGAGCGCAAATTACAAGCCGGTTGAGGTTCCGGCCGGCGTGTGGTCGGTGCAGGTCGCGAAGAAGTCGAACAGCGTGGTGAAGAAGAACGCCGGAGCTTCGTTAGTGGACTTGGGCGACGGCGTAGCGTGCCTCGAGTTCCACTCCAAGATGAACTCTTTGGGCGCCGACATTATTTCGCTGGTCACGCAGACCCTGAAACCGGGCGGGCCCGGCGACAACTTTGACGCCTTCGTGATCACCAACGACGCCACGAACTTTTCGGTGGGCGCCAACCTGATGCTGCTGCTCATGTCGATTCAGGAAGACGAATGGGACGAGGTCGACATGGCGATTCGCGCCTTCCAGGGCATGACCCAGGCGGTGAAGTTCTCGCCAAAACCGGTCGTCTCGGCGCCGTTCGGACTGACGCTGGGCGGAGGCACGGAGATCTCGCTGCATGCCGCGGCACGCCAGCCGCACGCGGAACTCTACACCGGGCTGGTCGAGGTCGGCGTGGGCCTCTTGCCCGGCGGCGGCGGCTGCAAGGAGATGCTGCTGCGCGCGGTGGATGCCGCTCATGCGATTCGTCCCGATGGCCGCGGCGAGTCCGTGGAACTGATGGAGGCAATGAAGAAGATCTTCGAGACGATTGCGACCGCGAAGGTAGCCACCTCGGCCGAGGAGGCACGCGGTCTCGGTTTCCTCTCCGACGACGACCAGGTGACCATGAACCGCGAACGCGTGCTGGCCGACGCAAAGGCTCGCGCACTCGCACTGGTACGGGCCGGCTATGAGCCGCCTATCATGCGGATGGATATTCCCGCGCCGGGCGAGAACGTGCTGGCGACGCTGAAGATGGGGGTCTACCTGATGCGGCAGGGCGACTATATCTCGGATCACGAGGTAAAGATTGGGAACAAGATCGCCGAGGTGTTGTGCGGCGGCAACGTGACGCCGGGCATGCCGGTCAGCGAGCAGTACATCCTGGATCTGGAACGCGAAGGCTTCAAGTCGCTGTGCGGCGAGAAGAAGACGCAGGAACGGATCCAGTACACGCTGAAAACCGGGAAGACACTGCGGAACTAGTGGCGAGCTAACAGGAGAGGCCTTGGAGCAGAGTCGTCTTTCTTTGGGGGACTGCCCGGAAGAACTCGGCCCTCCAGATTCAACAACTCGACTGCGCCACTTGCCCAAGGGTCAGCGACCGTCTCACTTGATGCGTTCCAGTCTCGCTGCCGCTGTGCGTCGCGGCTGCGAGCCTGGGCGCGCTTCACGCCTCTCCCCGCGGGTCGCTTCCTGCGCAGGACTCCCAATGGCTTCAAGGTAACGCGCGGCAGAGGCCTGAAGCCTCTCCTTCGCATTGTTCCCTACCGTGCGTTTTGCAAACGCGCCATAGATACGGTCGAAAGGCCATGGCTCCAGGGTGCGCACAATCCGCTGCACTGCGCTCGCTCCAAGTGGAATCCAGTTGGGGAAGCTGTACATGAAAGACACCCATCTGCGATCGGGACAGACCTGGGGCTGATCTCCCGAGAACAGCGCGCCTTGGCCTTCCGCTCCGTCGCGCCAGTGCAAGACCTGGAAACCGTCAAAATGCCCGGGCGTGTGAATAAGAGTCAGGCCGCCAAACAGCGGCAAGGTATCGCCGGACCAGAAGCGGATATTTTCGTGCGGCCGAACCACCCACTGCTTGTCATCCGCATGGAGGTGGATGGGCGCATTCTTGAAGGCCAGACTCCACTCCACCATCGCGGTGTAGAAGTGCGGGTGCGAGATGGCGATGGCGCGAATTCCTCCCAGGCGGCGAATCGCTTTGATGGTGCGCGCGTCCAGCAACGGGATGCAGTCCCAAAGCAGGTTCCCTTCCGCAGTTTGAATCAGAAAGGCACGCTCGCCGATGCCGAACGACGGCTCGATGTGGATGGACTGAACGCCGGACTCTTCGTCGAAAAACAGATTGGTATGAGTCACGCGCAGGATATCGAGCGTAGTCCAACGCTGGCCATCGAGCCCGACGAACTGGCGGGGATCGGAACAGATCTTGCAGGCAGCCGGAGGCTCGGTCGAAGGCAAGTATTGCGCGCCACAGGTGACACAGAGGTAGCCGGTTTGCGATTTCGATTGGGCGACGATCATTCGATCTCTCTTTCCGTTTGTCAATATTTGACGGTGGCGCGAGAGCATGCCGGGCGATCACGATGCCATGGTCGCTCATCGGCCATGGTCTAACCGCCAGCGTATTGGTCATCCGGCCTTTCTATATGGATTCACGCGGGGTGCGTTGCGAAGCACTATCGCCCACCGCCTGGGTCGACTCATGTTGAGACATTCCGCAATGCGACGCTCATCATCCAAGATGATGCTCCGATCTGCAAAATCGGTTTGAAACGATTTTTTCGTGGGCAACACTATGCCCACGTTTGTTGCTTCGGGCTCGATACTTAGTCCCCACTACGAGCTCGATTCCCCAAGAGCATTCAGTATCGCGATTGGCCGCAGCTGGCCGAGGGCTGTCGGCAGAGGACCTGTGCGCCCAATCGCGCGGCCCGTTCGAATCCCAAAAACTGCAAAAAGGAGACGTGTACGAAATGAACCGTTCGATCCAACTCTTCGCGGCAGCCGCGGTGTTGAGCCTCGGTTGCAACAGCCTCGTAGTAGCCCAGAATGATGCCGTGCGCGGCATCTATGAATCATCCGCCAACATTGCTACCAATATGGACGGCGTCCATGGCTTCGCCGCTCCGCCAGCGAGCTTTGATCCGCTGACCGCTTCCGACGAAGCTCTCGCCACGTACGGTTTTCCACCGCATCCGGACAAGAGCGCTGAGCCGGCGGCTTACGCGCAATGGGCGCACGCGGTCACGACTGCCAAGAAGCGCTGGAACGGTACGCTGCGCGCGCGGCCATTCCATAACACGCCGATGAAGACCGCCAAGTCGCCCGCCGGGTTTTCCGCGCCGTCAGGCTCCAACACGCCTTCGGTTGGAAACTCCTACAACTGGTCGGGTGCTGTGAACACCAACACGGTCACCAAGTACGGCCTCTCCTCCGTGTACTACGTATTCTCCGAGTTCAACGTACCGGTGGCACAACAGGCTTTTAATGGAAGCGGCGGCACGATCTGTGATGGTGGATGGGATATCACCGCCATCTGGAACGGCATCGACGGATTCAGCGGCGCCGGCGGGGGCGATGTACTGCAAGGTGGAGTCGATTCGGCATACTACTGCGCCGGCAGCACGAAGGGGCCCTTCTACAGCAGCTGGATCGAGTGGTTTCCGGCGGGGTCGATTTATGAATTCGGCGTGAACCCGGGCGACGATATTTATGTCGAAACCTGGAGCACCAGCTCCACGCAGGGCTACGTGTATATCGCGGACCTGACGACACAGATCAGCGCTACCTACGGGCTGACCGCGCCCTCGGGCACACAACTGGTGGGCAACAGCGCCGAGTTCATCGTGGAACGGCCTTGCTGCCGGGGAAGCAATCTGTATCCTTTGGCCAACTATGTGGGCAACTTCTGGAGCTACAGCGGCGACTATAACTTCCGACACGTGCTGTCCTTCCCGGGATCGACCGCGCCTACCACCTGGCTGCTCGGCATGCTGGATGATGCCGGCGACCAAGTCATCTCCGTGCCGAACGGCGTCACGAATTGGGATCTGAAGCAGGGATTGACGCCTGCCGGGCTGGGCGGAAAGTACAGCATCTTCTTCCAGGACCAGAATTGCGCCCACGACGGGGGATGCACGCCGTAACCAAACATCCGGTTTCGATTGGAGGTGCTTTTCTCCCACTCCGTCGTTGAACGGGGTGGGAGTTTTTTTTTGCTAATCGATTGGTGTAGATTCGCGCGGTAAGTGGGTAGCGATGGTGCAAGGCATCACGCAGCAGAATTGCCAGCCAGAGCCGAACCGCAAAATGCGCGAAGAAGTGCCGCGAGGAAGTCGGGAGAACTGCCTCCGCTGACCGCGGGCACAATCCAGACTTCAGCTCCGGGCAATACGGGAGTCGCCAGGCCGCCCGTGTATCGAATGTCTTCATTTCCAATAAAGACGTTGATGTGCTGGCGAATCTGGCCCTGCTCGTTGGCCATGCGATCGCGAATTGCCGGGTAGAGCATCCAGAGTGCGGAAAGCGCGTCCGCCAAGGTGGTGGCCGAGTAGTCGATCTCGATTTTGCTGTGACCGCCGGTGAATTCGCGCAGCGTGCCCGGGATGTGGAAGGTCACAGGCACAGGTCACCGTTTCCGCCGCGATTTGCGAATCGAGCGGGATGTAGAAGACCGCTGCGATCCAGTAGTCCGATACGAACCGGGCGACGACGCCTTGACGGCCTTCGGCTCACTGCCGGAGCTTGCCGAGTCGAGCGACACGCTTCGGACGCATACGATCGAGGGCAGGCCCTCGAGGATCCGGTGCCAGGTTCTGCCTTCATCGCGGGAGCCAAAAATCTGCCCGCTCCGCGTGCCGAAATAGATACCCATCGGACGGAGCAAGTCCACGCACATGGCGTCGCGCACGACCGTTTCGTAAGCCCCTTTCTGTGGCAGGCCACGCATCAAAGGCTCCCAGGAATTGCCGCTGTTGCGGGTGCGATAGACGCGCAGCCGACCGTCACAGGTGCAGCGAAACTGATCGGACTCGACGGGAACGATATAGATGCAATCTGGATTCCCGGGATGAACCGCCATGGCGAATCCGAAATCGGAGGGCACGCCATTGGCGATGTCGGTCCAGTTGTCCGCATAGTTGTCGGAACGATACAAACCCCAGTGATTCTGCAGAAAGAGGCGCTCGGGCCGGGCCGGGTGCATCACCACTTTATGGACGCACTGGCCGAACTCCGGATACTTGTTGGGCATCTGGACAGCGCGGATCCCCGCGTTCTGCGCGGTCCAAGTGTTGCCGCCGTCGACGGTGCGGTACACCCCGCCCGATGAGATCGCCACATACATGCGCTGCTTGTCCACAGGATCGAGCACAATCGTGTGCAGTGCTAATCCGCCATTGCCCGGCATCCAGCGCGGACGGTGAGGATGATCGAACAATCCGCGGACCAGCGACCAGCTCTCGCCGCCATCGCGGGTAACAAAAAGCGCGGCCGGTTCGACTCCGCAGTACAGGACCTCAGGCTCGTCCGGCCGTCCCGGCGTGATCTGCCAGATGTTTTTCAGGGAAACGCCGGTGTCATTGGGAAATCGGATGGTGGCTTCGGCGGGTGTAGTCCAGCTCTTGCCAAAATCGTGGGTGGAGCGCAGCAGCGTGCCCCAATAGCTGGCGGTCGACGCCCAAATGCAGTGCTGGCCCGTGCGGTCGTCGTAGGCCATGGAGTACACCGCGTGACCGTGGAAATAAGGACCGCCCACCTCCCAGCGGTTGCGCTGGGCATTGGAACGCAGGATGAACGCGCCTTTCATGGTTCCAACCAGCAAAACAAAATCCTGCTTCTTGACCTGCACGTGACGCACGCTGTGCAACACGGCCGTGCGCGGTTCGTTGCGATCGATAGTAGCTTCGACAGAAACAATGGAGGCGGACTGGATCGCCTCCAACGCGGCCTGTACTTCACTGGCGCGCTGGTAGCGCTGAATCGGTTCCTTGTTCAGGCAACGCTGGATCACCGCCCAGAGGCCCGGAGGCACGGGCGGGCCGAGCGGCTTGGGCATCTCGCGCATGATGGCCGCGCTGATCTCGAAGCCGGTGCGGCCTTCAAACGGCAGGTGCCCGGAGGCCGCTTCATAAAGCACCACACCGAGCGCCCACAGATCGGTGCGATAGTCGGCGGCATCGCCACGCAGAAGTTCAGGTGCAAGGTAGGGCAGGGTCCCGCTTACGGCGGAGACCGTCTCCATGGTGGCAAAAGAACGGGTGGGGCCATCGAATACTCCCCCGCCGATGCGTTGCGCGAGGCCGAAATCGAGCACTTTCACCAGGCCTTCGGCCGTGACCACGATGTTGGCAGTCTTCAAGTCGCGATGAACGATGCCGCGATCGTGGGCGCGCGCCAGGGCGCTGGCAATTTGAATCCCGTAGCGCAAGACCGCGTCGGGCGTGAGGCCGGTCTCGCCACACAAGGCGCTGAGGGTCTTGCCTTCGACCAACTCCATCACGATGTAGAGTTCGCCCTCGGTCTCGCCAACTTCATAGATGGTGCAGATGTTGGGATGAGCCAGCGCGGAGGAGGCGCGCGCTTCGTGCAGCAGATTCCGGCTGGCCGAGGAATCCAGGCTGGCGTCTTTGTGAACGACCTTCAGCGCTACGTCGCGGCGGAGTACCTCGTCGTGGGCGCGATAGACCACACCCATTCCGCCTTCCCCAATTTTGCTGACGACGCGGTAATGACCCAGTACCTGACCGATCACCGGGAGTTCCTTTCGGCCCACACTCTAGCCGGATTATAGCCACTGGATGGGGAACGACGCTGACCAGACCTTCCGCCCGGGAAAGAAGCAGGCCATTTGCTCTGGAATGCTTGTAAAATCGCCGCCCCGCGCACGGCGCTTTATCGACCTGGGCGCTTCTGAACTAGTGGACCGCTTGGCCCGGCGCGAGTACGCCCTTGCCCGTGATCCAGGGATGGAGTTGCGGCTTCAGCAAGCCGGCTTTCACAGCGGGATCGTCCTTCATTAGTTGCGCGGTTTGTTCTTCGTCGACGCGAAAGATGGAGATTCCGCGAAGGTCACCCGGTTCTGCGAGCGGAAACGGCCCCGCAACTGCCAGCTTTCCCTGCGCGGTAATCTCCTGGATGTAAGGCAAGTGTTGACGCACGGTGGCTTGAAAATCCGCGGAGCCGGGATCCCAATGCTCGCCTCGCATCAGGAGCACGAGGGTATATTGCTCCATTCCGGATTCGGTCGGAGATGGGGCGTGAATCGACCCCGGGGCGACATCCCACGGACCGTGGACTTCGGCGGCCAGACGTCCCGCTTTGACAGCTGGGTCGCTATTCGCCCACTCCTGCGCCTGCGCGGCAGACTCCGCCCGCAGGACGAAAATCCCACGAAGCGTCGTATCGTCCATGAAGGGTCCGGCAATCACTAACTTGTGTTCCGCGGCCATCTTCCGAATGTTGGCCATGTGCTCTTCCTGCAGTTTCTCGCCCGCCTCCTTGCTGAGTTGGGGAGCATTGGCGGGCCGATTAAGGAGGACGAGGAAGAGTTGTGCATGATCGCCCGCCGGTTGGAACTGGGCATGGAAGGGGACGGAGAGCACTGCCAGCAGCAAAGGAAAAACGAATAGGCGACACTTCAGCTGAGTCATTGAGAATCCCCCGAGCCTGTCGGCTGGACATTGTAATTGAGAGCATATGATTCGGGGATGGATGCCAGACAGTTCCCGGGACGGGCCAGTTGTAAACAGGCTTCGTGCCAGGCTCCGCCCATGCCCTTGCCAAGAACCGACGGCTTGGAGCACCCTTCATAGTGGAGCCTGCGCCCTGCTGGTCGGGCGGCTTTCCGCGACCGGAAGGCGCAAGCGAAGAGGGGAGTTTATGCGCGAAGTGGTGATTGTTTCTGCGGTGCGGACGCCGGTGGGACGGGCGTTCAAGGGGACGCTGCGCGCGACGCGTCCGGATGAGATGGCGGCGGTGGCGATCAAGGGCGCGCTGGAGCGCGTGCCACAACTGGATGCCAAAGAAATTGAGGACGTGATCCTGGGCTGCGCGATGCCCGAAGCCGAACAGGGAATGAACGTGGCGCGCATCGCATCGCTCCGGGCGGGGCTGCCGGTGGAAGTATCGGCCCTCACCATCAACCGCTTTTGCTCGTCGGGACTGCAGGCGATTGCCATGGCAGCGGAGCGCATCGGCGCGGGCGGCGCGGAAGCCATCGTGGCGGGCGGCACCGAGTCCATGTCGATGATCCCGATGGGCGGCAACAAGATTTCTCCCAACCCGTGGCTGGTGGAGCACTATCCGGATGCCTATCTGTCGATGGGATTGACGGCCGAGCGCGTGGCGAGCCGACTGGGCATCACGCGACAGATGAGCGATGAGTTCTCGCTGCGCAGCCATCAGAAGGCGTTGACTGCCATCGCAGCCGGCAAGTTTGCGGATGAGACTGTGCCTGTCCCGGTCAGCTTCACCACGCCGAATGGCAAGAAACCGCATCGCCAGGAAATTGCCTTCAAGGTCGATGAGGGTCCGCGCGCCGATACCACTCTGGAGGCACTGGCCGCGCTGAGGGCGGCCTTCCACATGAAAGGTACGGTGACGGCAGGAAATTCTTCGCAGATGTCTGATGGCGCGGCGGCGGCGCTGGTGATGTCGGCGGAGCGGGCCAAGGCGCTTGGCATCCACCCGATGGCGCGATACATATCGTTCGCGACGGCCGGCTACAAGCCGGAAGAGATGGGCCTGGGGCCGGTGTTCGCGATTCCCAAGGCGCTGAAGCTGGCCGGATTGAAGCTGGCAGATATCGACGTGATCGAACTGAACGAGGCGTTCGCGGCGCAGTCGCTCGCCGTCATCAAGGAAACAGGCCTGGATCCAGAGAAAGTGAATCCCAACGGCGGAGCCATCGCCCTGGGACATCCCCTGGGCTGCACCGGCGCGAAGCTGACCGCGAGCATCCTCCGCGAATTGCAGCGGCGGAAAGCGAAGTACGGAATGGTGACCATGTGCGTGGGCGGCGGCATGGGCGCAGCTGGCATTTTCGAAAACTTGAGCTAACCCCAGAGGGCTCAGAGGATCACTGAGGAAAAACTGGGGTTTGTGGTAAAGATTAATGTCATCTTCCACCCGAGGTCATGGAATGCTGCCGACAACCATCGACCCAGTTCTTCAGAACCTGCGGCCGATAAATCACATTAGCGGGATGGTAATAGCTGGTGCGATGCGCGTTCACACGGCTCTTGGGCCGGGACTGCTGGAAAGCGCCTATGAGGCTTGCCTCTTGCACGAATTGCGTAAGCAAGGTCTGAAAGTCGAAAATCAGGTTCAACTGCCGGTTATCTACGATGGGGTAACGATTGATCTCGGTTACCGGATGGATCTGGTGGTTGAGGACTGGGTCGTGGTCGAATTGAAGTGCGTTGAAGCGATTAGCGACGTTCATCGGGCACAGCTCCTGTCATATATGAAACTCAGCGGAAAGCCAGTTGGTCTTCTTATTAACTTTCACGTAGCGCATCTCAGAGATGGCATCGAAAGGCTGGTAAACGGACGGGATTGGCGGAGATAATCCCCCGTGATCCTCTGCGTGCCCTCTGTGGTTGAAAAAGAGGTTTTCTTATGGCTACTACGGCGATTCCCAAGACGAAGGCTTCCGGCGGGTCGTTCCTTTTGGAGGAACGGCAGCCGGGCGAGGTTTTCACACCGGAAGACTTTACCGAACAGCATCAGTTGATCGGCCAGACCACCGAGGAATTCGCGGTCAATGAAATTCTGCCGCAGATTGAAAAAATCGAGCACAAAGAGTTCCAGGTCACCCGCGATCTGCTGAAGAAGGCGGGTGAGCTGGGCTTGTCGGCGGCCGAGATTCCCGAAGAATATGGCGGCCTTGAGATGGACAAAGTCACCGCCGCCGTCATCGCCGACCATATCGCCAAATACGCGGGGTTCGCGACCACCTGGGGCGGCCACTCCGGCATTGGAACGCTTCCGCTGGTTTACTTCGGCACTCCCGAACAGAAAAAGAAATACCTGCCACGGCTCGCGACCGGCGAGATCGTTGGAGCGTACGCGCTGTCGGAATCCACTTCGGGTTCGGACGCGTTGAACTGCCGGGCGCGTGCTGCGCTCTCGCCCGACAAGAAACACTACATCCTCAACGGCGAGAAGATGTGGATCACCAACGCCGGTTTCGCCGATCTTTACACCGTGTTTGCGAAAGTGGATGGCGAAAAGTTCACCGCATTCCTGGTGGAGCGGAACTTCCCCGGGTTCTCTGTCGGTGCGGAAGAGCACAAGATGGGCATTCGCGGCTCGTCGACCTGTCCCATCATCCTCAGCGACTGCAAGGTTCCGGTGGAGAATGTGCTGGGCGAAATCGGCAAGGGGCACCTGATTGCCTTCAATATTCTCAACGTCGGCCGCTTCAAACTCGGCGCGATGTGCGTGGGCGGTGGGCGCGTGTCCTTGGAGAGCGCAATTGCCTATGCCAAGCAGCGCAAGGCATTCAGCAAGGTCATTGCCGACTTCGGCCTGGTGCGCGAGAAGCTGGCGAACATGGCCACGCTGATCTACGTGGGCGAATCACTCGTGTACCGCACCGTAGCCATGATGGACGCGGCGCTGAGCGAGGTGGACAAGTCCGCGGCGGATGCGGCCAAGCAGACGCTGAAAGCCATCGAAGAGTATGCGGTGGAGTGCTCGATCATCAAGGTCTGGGGCTCGGAGATGATCGACTACATCGTCGACGAGACTGTCCAGATCTACGGCGGCTACGGCTTCGTCGAGGAATATCCGGCCGAGCGCGCCTATCGTGATGCGAGAATCAATCGCATCTTCGAAGGCACCAACGAAATCAATCGCCTGATCATCACCGGCTTCCTGCTAAAGCGCGCGATGACCGGGCAACTGCCGCTCATGCCTGCCATTAAGAAGCTGATGGATGAAGTGCTGTCCGGTCCCAGCATGGGCGAAGACCTGGAGGGGCCGCTCGCCGAAGAGCGCAAGCTGGTGGCGAATGCCAAGAAGCTTGGACTGTTCGCAGCCGGATCGGCAACCCAGAAATACATGCAGGCCATCCAGGACCAGCAGGAAGTCATGGGTGCGATTGCCGACATGACCATCGAGGTCTACGCGATGGAGTCTGCCGTACTCCGCGCGCAGAAGCTCGTCGAAAACAAGGGCGAGCACGGAGCCGCCTTGGCCGTTGCGATGACTCGCGTGTACCTGAACCAGGCGATGGAGAAGATCGAGGCGGCAGCGAAGAAGGTCATCGCCGCCGTAGCCGAAGGCGACATGCTGCGCACCCAGCTGGCGATCCTGCGGCGGCTCGGCAAGCACGATCCCTTCAACACCATCGAACTCCGGCAAAAGATCGCGGAGAAGGTGATTGAGGTGGGGAAGTATACGGTTAGTTAGGCGTTAGGCTTCAGCCTTTGGGCTCCGGGTGTCCGCAAGATTTGAGGTGGCTCGGAGCCCCGAATGGGAACTCTTTCGAGGTGCAACTTGGCAACCGGAACGTTCACCGCTGTATTGCACAAGGAAGGATCGTTGTATGTGGCGGAGTGCCCCGAGGTCGGAACGGTCAGCCAGGGGCACTCAGTCGAGGAGGCAGTGGCAAATCTCAAGGAAGCCACCGAACTTTACCTTGAAGAATTCCCGCCAAAAGATGTGAGCCGCGCGCTAGTCACGGTATTTGAGGCACACTATGCCTAGATTGCCTCGGGTTTCCGGGGCAGAGGCGGTGCGAGCATTGGAGCGGCTCGGTTTTATTAGAGTACGACAAAGGGGAAGTCACGTAGTTCTCAGGAAGTCTGACCCAAGAGGCGACATCGGGTGTGTTGTCCCACTCCACCACCCAGAGTTGGCGAATTGGCACCTTACGTGGAATTCTCAAGCACGCGGGGATATCGGTGGAGACGTTCACCGAGCATCTCTAAATGCGTCCATATGGAGAAGGAGCCAACCGGTCCAGTCTCAGTACCAAATTCGATCTAGTTCTTCGCCTTTAACTCCTCCATCACGCTCTGGATCAATTCCTTCGCGTCCGTGAGCTGCTTCATAATGAGCTGAATGTCCATCACCGGCTTGCCCGGCCAGCGCTGGCTCTGGCAGTAGACGCCGTGCTGGCCGACCAGCGCCATGGCGTCGGTGATGCTGTCGAGCGTCACGGCGAGACGCCCGCGCGGAACCCCCATCATCATTTCAAAGCGTTCGAGTTCTTCCTGCTTGTCGTCGAATACCGGCATGAGTTGATTGTAACGTGGGGCGGGGCGGATAATTCCAGCCGGAGCACAACAGCTGTCAGCATTCAGCCTTCAGCATTCAGCCCATAGAGTTCGGGTCTGAGCAACCAACGTGCGGTGATAACCAGCATCTCGTGGCGGCGTCCAAACTAGAAGCGAGCCGGTCGTTTGACGTCGATCCGGGTTCCATCAAAAGGAGACCACATGCAGAAACGAATGGCATTTCTCTCGTCAATGATTCTTTTGTTTACGGTTGGGGCATATGCCCAAATGAGCGGCCAGAAACGGCCCAGCCCGCCCGCCAAGGCTGAGTGCAAGTTCAGCGACGGCAAGAGCATTCATGTAGCCTACTCAAGTCCGCGCGCTAAGGGACGCAAGATCTACGGCGGCCTGGTGCCTTATGGGCAGCCCTGGCGCACCGGCGCCAACGAGGCGACGACGTTCGTCAATGACGCCGATGTGACCATCGGCGGCAAGACCGTGCCCGCGGGCAACTACACCATGTTCACCGTTCCCGAGCAGAACAAGTGGACGCTGATCATCAGCAAGAAGACCGGGGAGTGGGGCATACCGTATCCGGAGGGCAATGACTTGATGCGCGCCGATATGACCGTCTCGAAAACCTCCGCGCCGGTAGAAGACTTCACGATTTCTTTCCACGAAATGGGCAATGGCTGCCACATGTATCTCGACTGGGAAAATACCCGGGCGACGGTGGAGATTACCGAGAAGAAATAACGGCCTCCCGCCCGAAGCTTCGTGTGCTTTACGCTAAAGGATTCAACCACCAAGGACACGAAGAGCACGAAGGAAAAACAGAAGCCCGCGTTCTGCGATTCGCAGAGTGCGGGCTTCTTAATTGACGGAGCCAAAGAATTTCGATGGCGACCCCTTCGAAGTCGAAGTGTTTCGCCTTTCTCTGTGCCTCCGTGTCCCGGTGGTGAAAAGATCCCCTAGTTCTGCCCCGGCTTCCAGCGCAGCACCGGCTTGCGCGCGGCTGCGGTTTCATCCAGCCGCGAGATGCGAGTGTGGTGTGGAGCATCCAGCACCACCTGCGGGTCTTCTTCCGCTTCCCGCGCGATCGATTTCATTGCCTCGATGAACTGATCCAGTTCTTCCACGCTCTCGCTTTCGGTGGGCTCAATCATCAGCGCGCCGTGAACGATGAGCGGGAAGGCGGTGGTGTAGGGATGAAAGCCGTAATCGATAAGGCGCTTGGCGAGATCCATGGTGCGGGGACCTTTTTTCGCTTGCAGCCTGTCGCTGAACACCACTTCGTGCATGGTGGGCGTCGAGTAGGGCAGATCGTACACGCCTTCGAGGCCCTTACGAATGTAGTTCGCGTTCAGCACCGCGTCTTCGGTGGTCTGACGCAGACCATCCGGACCATTGGCCAGGATGTACGCCAGCGCGCGAATGAACATGCCGAAGTTTCCATAGAAGGCGCGCACCCGCCCCACCGACAGTGGGCGGTTGTACTCGAAGCCCAGCGTGCCGTCGGCTTTGGTTATAACAACCGGCTTTGGCAGGAAGGGTTCGAGGATCTGCTTGACGGCAACCGGCCCTGAGCCTGGGCCGCCACCGCCATGCGGGGTGGAGAACGTCTTGTGCAGGTTGAGGTGCATCACGTCTACGCCGAAATCGCCGGGCCGCACTTTGCCGACCAGCGCATTCATGTTCGCGCCGTCCATGTAGAGCAGGCCGCCCTTGGCGTGCAGGATGTCGGCGATCTTGTGAATCTCCTGCTCGAATACGCCCAGCGTGTTGGGATTGGTGAGCATGAGTGCCGCGACGTCTTCGTTCATCTGCGCTTCCAGCGCGGAGACTTCGACCATGCCGCGATCATTCGACTTCAAGTTCTCCACCGAGTAACCGACCGTTGCCGCGGTCGCCGGGTTGGTGCCGTGGGCGGAATCGGGAATCAGGACTTTCTTGCGGGCGTTGCCCTTCGACTCGTGCCAGGCGCGTACCATCAGCAGACCAGTGAGCTCGCCATGCGCGCCGGCAGCCGGCTGCAGCGTGATCGCATCCATGCCCGTGATTTCAAGCAGGCACTCGCTCAGGGTCTTCAGGATGCGCAGCGCGCCCTGGGAAATCTTCTCCGGCTGATAAGGATGGCCGTTCGCCAGGCCCTCGAGCCGCGAGACGACTTCGTTCACGCGCGGGTTGTATTTCATGGTGCAAGAACCCAGCGGATACATTCCTAGATCGATGGCGTAATTCCAGGTGGAGAGCCGGGTGAAATGGCGGATGATCTCAATCTCGCTGACTTCGGGCATGTGGCCGAGGTCTTTGCGCTCCGAGGCCCCCAACAGCTTAGTGGTGTCCACCTCGGGCACGTCCAGCGGCGGCAGCTTCCAGGCGGCTTTCCCGGGCGACGACTTCTCGAAGATGAGGCCTTCGTTCTCGCTGATATGGCGCGTGGCCTTGCGGGTCGTATGCTTCATAGAAATTATTTATTCAGTCCCAGATCTTGAATCGGGGGTGGAACCAGGTAGGTTCGCCCCGCTCCGTGGCACGTGGAACAGACTCCGGTTCCCGAACACTCTCGGCATTTTGGTTCTGCTTCGTTGACATGCGAGTTAACACTCGTTCCATCACACGCGGCGCACTTGCCGTTCCCATTGCAATCGACGCAAACCTCGCGCCCGGGCATTGCTCGTACTCCTTATGAAGCGATGCTACTTACGGCGTCACCTCTTGCTCGACTTCCTTCATGTTCCCCGCGCGCTCGCTGTCGGCGAGCATCCCGACGGCCGTGTCGATGGAAGAGCGGGCGGTCATCTCGGTGACACACCACAACGCGGCATTGCCGAGTTCGGGATAAAACTTCTTCAGCGGCAACCCGCCCACGATCTTGTGGCCGAGCAGCCGGCTGTTGATGACCGCGGGATCCTCGCTGGTCTGCACCACGAATTCGTTGAAGCGCGGAGAACCAGAGAACAGAACTTTCGCATACTTGCCAAACTGCTCGGCAGCATAGGCGGCCTTGGCCAGATTTTGCTTGGCGAGCTCGCGCAGCCCGACCTTGCCATACACGTTCAGAAAGATGTTGACCATCAACGCGACCAGCGCCTGGTTGGTGCAGATGTTGGAGGTGGCTTTCTCGCGACGAATATGCTGCTCCCGCGTCGCCAGCGTAAGCACGAACCCGCGCTTGCCGTTGCGGTCCACGGTCTGGCCAGCAAGACGGCCGGGCATCTGGCGCACGAACTTTTCGCGGGTGGCGATCACTCCACAGTAGGGACCGCCGAAACCGAGCGGCACGCCGAACGATTGCGCCTCCATGGCGACGATGTCAGCCGCGTGCGGCGGCTCGACAATGCCCAGCGCGACCGCTTCCGCGATCGAAACCACCAGCAGCGCTCCTTGCTTATGCGCGATCGCGGCGATGGCCTCCACGTCCTCGATCGTCCCGAAAAAATTGGGCGACTGGATCAGGACGCACGCCGTCTGGTCGGTAACCGCGGCCTCGAGCGCCTTGAGGTCCACCCGCCCCCGCTCGGCAAAGCCCACCGTACTCACCGGCATCCCCTGATGCGTGGCATAGGTGGTGAGCACTTCGCGGTATTCCGGATGCAGGCTGCTCGCGACGACCACTTGATGCCGTCCCGTGACACGGCACGCCATCATCGCCGCCTCGGTGGCTGCCGTCGAACCGTCGTACATGGAAGCGTTCGCCAATTCCATGCCGGTGAGTTCGCTGATCATGGTCTGGAACTCGAAGATGGCCTGCAGTGTTCCCTGCGAGACTTCGGGCTGGTAGGGCGTGTACGCGGTCAGGAATTCACCGCGCGAAATCAGCGCATCAATGATCACTGGCCGGTAGTGCAGGTACGCACCCGCGCCCAGAAAACTGGTGTACTCGATGCCGTTTTCCTGCGAGCGCTGGCGGAAGAAGTCCACGATTTCCGACTCCGCCATCTGGCGCGGCACTTTGAGATCACGGCGCAGGCGGTACTCGGCCGGAATGGGCGCAAACAGGTCATCGATCGAGCGCGCTCCAATTGCCTTGAGCATCGCTTCGCGGTCAGCGGGTGATTTGGGTAGATAGCGCATAAGAACCTAATTTAGATGTAACCGGAGGTCAGAACGATTTTGACAGGTCGCGGATTGTTGGCCAGCAGGTCAGCGCAGGACGTCAATGTTTTCGCGAGGCTCCAGAATTCCGCAAGTCCGGGAAACGTAAGAATATCAGGAGGACGGGCCAGCCTGCAGCCCCAGCTTGGTGCTGCAGGCGCATCCCGATCCGTTTTGGGCTAACTCCCGGCCTCTTCGGTGACGAACTTTTCGTAGTCGCCGGCCGAAAGAAGATCGCTCAGTTCGCCGGGATCCTTGGCCGTGATCTTGATCATCCACGTGTGATTGGCATCTTTATTAATTATTTCCGGCGCGGTCGCCAGGTCGCCATTCACCTCGGTGACCTTGCCGCTGGCCGGAGCATAGAGTTCGGATACGGCTTTGACCGACTCTACGGTGCCGAACGTCTTGCCTTTGGCGACATCGGCGCCTACTTTCGGAAGATCGACGAACACAATGTCGCCGAGCGACTCCTGCGCGTAGTGCGTGATGCCGATGCTCGCCGACGAACCATCCATCTTGATCCACTCGTGTTCCTTGGTGTACTTCAAGTCAGTTGGGTACGCCATTCCATTCGCCTCAGTAATTAATGTGGTTGGCAGTTCAGGCCTTTTTGGGCCGCTTGTAGAACGGAGTTGGAACTACCTTGGCAGCTACGGCCTGCCCGCGGATCTCCACCTTCAGGGTGGTTCCCACCGCCCCAAACGCGAGCGGAACATACGCCAGCGCAATGTTCTTCTTCAGAAACGGAGCGGGAGAGCCGCTGGTAACGTAGCCAATATCTTTTCCGGCTTCGCTGAGCACCTTGTAGCCATCGCGCGCGATGCCGCGCTCCACCATCTCGAGCCCGACCAAGGTTCGCGGCAGGCTCGCAGCTTTCGCTTTCTCCAGCGCAGCCCGCCCGATGAAGTCCGGCTTCTCCATTTTGCAGAAGCGGTCGAGGCCCGCCTCCCACACGTTGATCGAATCTGAAATCTCATGCCCGTACAGCGGAAGCTTGGCTTCCAGCCGCAACGTGTTGCGCGCGCCCAGGCCGCAGGGCACCACGCCAAATTCTTTTCCCGCTGCCAGCACTTCGTTCCACACGCGCTCGCTGGTCGCCTCATCGGCGGGGACGTAGATCTCGAAGCCGTCTTCCCCAGTGTAGCCGGTGCGGGCAATCAGGATGTTCTTGAGGCCGCACACCGTTCCGCGTGTAACCCAATAGAACTTGACCGCGGAAAGGTCGGCGTCGGTCAGCTTCTGCAGCAGGCTCACGCCCTTTGGTCCCTGGATCGCGATTTGCGTGAAATCGTCGGAGAGATGTTCGACTTTACAGTCGAACTGGCGGGTGTTGTCGCGCACCCAGTTGAAATCCTTCTCGCGCGTGCCCGCGTTGATCACGAGCAGGTATTCCTGGTCCTCCAAACGATGGACGATGACATCGTCGACGAACGTGCCCTGCGGATAGAGCAGCGCCGAGTATTGCGCCTGCCCGATCGCGAGCCGCGATGCGTCATTCATGGTGATGTGCTGTACGGCAGCCAGGGCTCCGGGGCCGGCCAGGCGGATGTCGCCCATGTGGCTGACGTCGAAGATGCCGACTCCTGTGCGCACCGCCAGATGCTCGTTGACGATGCCGCAGCCAATCGCTGCTGGGTACTCGACGGGCATGTCCCAGCCGTTGAACTCCACCATCTTGGCGCCCAAGCGGCGATGGGCAGCGTTGAGAGCAGTTTTGCGGATGGCCGGAACTTGCGCGACAGACACGCGAACCTCGATGCGCAGCAGTGGCTGGGCTGCTGAGATGCTGAGACTCATTACCGTAACACGTGGTTTTTTGCGGGGTCAAACGTGACAGGCTTTCGGCTTTAGGCTTTAGGCTTCAGGCTTTGGGCTTTAGGCTTTAGGCCTAAGGCCCAAAACCTGCCGCGTGTCACGTTTGACGATGCGAAGGCGAAACTTTGCCGTGCCAAGAGATGGAGGGACGGGCGTCTCGCCCGTCAGGCGGGCGGGGACGCCCGCTGCTCCATCGACAACGAAGAATATCCCGCGAAGGTTAGCCCGAAACCTGAAGACCTATGGCCTAAAGCCTGACCCCGAAGCCTCAAGCCGGCAGTTACCAACGGAACGTTCCCCGCTCCGCGGTCTGGCGATACAGTCTTGCCATGGCAACCAAGACGAGAATCGTCTGTCGTCAATGCGAACAGCCGGAACAACGCTGCGACTGCGAGAAATATTGCGTGCTTTGCCAGGGCCAGCTCGACGTGCGCATCTGGGAAGATGGGCTGTACTACTGCTCGGCCTGCCGCGAGGCCTGCGACTATAAAGTTGAGGGATCCCGGCGCGAATAGGTCCATCGCAGCAGACGGGGCAAGCCCCGTCTCTACCCGCGAGCGGCTCTGAGCCTTCCGCACCACAGCTCCGCAATTGGTCCCAACAACAGCTCTCCAGCTTCCCTGGTTGTCGGAAGGCCGCCTCTACTTATCCATTTCGAGAAGCGTGCTGCTGCCCGGCACTCGGCGTGCGGACTGCGCGGCCGCGGCCGCGGCTTCCCGCTTGGCGGAAGGAGCCGGTTCCGCTTTTTCGGCAGCTTCCGGGACGATCTTGGGCGCAACCTCGGCCGTCTTCGCCTGCGCCGCCACTTCAGAGTTTTCCGCCTTGTGCTTGGCCGAGTGCACCTCGACGCTGCCTTTGAGCACCGCGCCATCGTCGATACGAATACGCTGCGCGATCATCTTTCCCTGGATAAAACTGTCCGCACGAATGTCGAGCAGATCGGCCGCATAGATGTTCCCCCGCAGCGATCCCATGATCACCACATCCTGGGCATGAACGTCGGCGGTCACGCGGCTGCTCCGGCCAATGGTAACGCGATGATTGGGGATGTGAATCGACCCCTCCACTGAGCCCTCGACAAACAAGGCTTCACTCCCGCTCACGTCTCCTTTAATGACGATGGACGCTCCGATCGTAGCGTGCTCGGTCACCGCGCCTGCCGCGGAGAACGAAACATCTCGAAAGGGCGAATAACTGCTGGAACCCGGCGTTGAATCGGCCATGACAATACTCCTGGGAGCGGTCGTGCTTTGGAGCACAGCTCCGACATTCCATTCATCGGCCGTTTCAGAATTTTGATTAGCCCGTGTGGCGCGGACACTCCTGTCCGCGAAAAGTGGACCGCTCGCAAACCGTTGGGTAGGATTCGGCCTCTGCGCCCCTAAATCACCACCGCTTCCTGATACTCTCCAAACACCCGCCGCATGGCATCCGAGGTTTCCCCTACCGTCGCGCAGGCCTCCACCGCCGCCAAAATGCGAGGCAGCAGGTTCTCCCCCGACTGGGCCGCGTCTTCTACCGCCTTGAGAGCAGCCTGGAACGGCGCCGCGTCCCGCCGCGCTCGCAGAGCTCGCACCCGTTCCACCTGCTTGGCCTCCAGCGCCTCATCAATCCGCTGGATCGGGACCGGCTTCTCTTCCTCCAGCTCGAAGCGGTTCACACCCACCACGACTGCCTGCCCGCGATCCACCGCCTGCTGATACTCGTAGGCCGCATTCTGGATTTCCTGCTGAATGTATCCGCGCTCGATCGCCCGCAATGTTCCGCCCATGGCGTCAATCTTGTCGAGATAATCGTTGGCACGCTTCTCGATTTCATTGGTCAGGCTCTCGATGTAGTAGGAACCGGCCAACGGATCGATGGTCTGCGGCACGCCCGATTCGTATCCGATGATCTGCTGGGTGCGCAGGGCAATGCGCGCCGACTGCTCCGTCGGCAGGGCCAGCGCCTCGTCGAAGGAATTCGTATGCAGCGATTGGGTCCCGCCCAGCACCGCTGCCAGTGCCTGGATCGCGGTGCGCACAATATTGTTTTCCGGCTGTTGCGCCGTCAGCGTAGAGCCGGCGGTCTGGGTATGGAAGCGCAGCATCCACGACTTGGGATGTTTAGCCCGGAAATGCTCGCGCATGATCCGTGCCCACATGCGGCGCGCCGCGCGGAATTTGGCGACCTCCTCCAAAAAGTTGCTGTGCGCATTAAAGAAGAACGAAAGCCGCGGCGCGAACTTGTCTACATCCAGGCCCTTATCGATCGCCGCCTGCACGTACGCCATGCCGTTGGCCAGCGTGAACGCAACCTCCTGCACCGCCGTCGAGCCGGCCTCGCGCATGTGATATCCGGAGATCGAGATGGTATTCCAGTCCGGCACGTTCTCATTCGCCCAGGCAAACAGGTCGGTGATGATGCGCATCGCCTGGTGCGGCGGGTAAATATAGGTACCGCGCGCGATGTACTCCTTGAGCACGTCGTTCTGCACCGTGCCGGAAAGCTTGCGCACGTCGTTGCCCTTCCGCCGCGCCACCGCCACATACAGCGCCAGCAGGATGGAAGCGGTGGAATTGATCGTCATGGAGGTGGAAATCTTCGTCAGCTCGATGCCATCGAAGAGGCGCTCCATGTCCTCGATGGAGTCGATGGCTACCCCAACTTTGCCCACTTCCCCCAAAGCCAAGCGGCTGTCGGAGTCGAGCCCAATCTGGGTAGGAAGATCAAAGGCCACCGACAGCCCGGTCGTGCCATTGGCGAGCAGGTACTTATAGCGCTTGTTGGATTCCTCGGCATCGCCCATGCCGGCGTACTGCCGCATGGTCCAGAGCCGCCCGCGATACATGGTGGCCTGTACCCCGCGGGTGAAGGGATATTGTCCCGGGTAGCCAACCTCGAGTTCCGGGTCCCACCCCTCAAGGTCACCCGGCGAATAGAGCTGCCTCACCCGAATATGCGAAGACGTTTCCGGGTCGGGCACCCCCGCTGGAGGCACAGGTGGCCCAGCCGTTTTGAGCTTGTCCGCCATATCGGTTTAACCACACGGAACACAGAGGATCACAGAGGAATCAAGGCGTAAGATCTCGCGAATCAGTTCTGACGGCCAAGATACTAAACATTGTTCCCTGTTCCAGATGATTCCAATTCTTGCTCTCCTCCGTGAACCTCTGTGTCCTCTGTGGTTAACTCTGCCTTTTCCGTCTCACCCGCCAGAACGAACTCAGCCCGAAATACCCGAAGGTCACCACAAAGCAGGTTGCTACTAACAGCCGCCCGGGACCTTCTTTGCCGGCCGCAAATTTGCTCCACTCCCGTCCCAGCGGGAAGCACCCGATCCCGGCCATGGCCAGGAAGACAAATCCGGTCACCTCCAGCCACAACTGGTGGAGCACCCGTCCCATGGAGCTGGCCGTGATTCGTAGCGCCTGGCGGATGGCGCCTGCCGTGCGTGTCCGCCCGACCTGCTGCGCCGCCACCCGCGCGAAGATGCCCAGCTTCCGGGTTAAAGTGATCGTGCCCACCCGTCGATTTTATCAATGGTCGGGGTTACAATGAGCGCAGGGCGAGGATGGGGGTCACAGGTCCTCGTGATCTGGCACGCAGGCGAAGGGAGTCCCGTGGACCAACAGCTGAAACAGCTCATGAAGGAACTAGGCGAGGCCATCAATGAAACCTTAGCCGACTCCGAGCAAATCGCCGAAGTCGTTTCCAAGATCAAAGATGGCGGCTACGACATCTTCCTCGTGCTCGAGGCCACCATCGGCGTCAGCAAGCAAGGCGAGAAATCCAGCGACAAGACCTCCCTGGTCACCACCCTCACCAGCAACCCCGAACTCAAGATCAGTGATCAGGACCTCAAGTTCCTTAAGTCGCTCCGCATCAAAATCGACGAGGACGTGGCCTAGCCCGGCCGCCTCAGCCTCCAAGGAAAATCCTTTCCCCGGTATTGTTCCCCAGTTCTTGTTTGTGGTCGCCTGCACAGCTCGCCCCGTACCGTCCAGTCGGATGGTAGGCGCTTGTCCTTCTATATAGTTCGGCGTCGATGGGGGATTCCGTTCCAGCTGCACAAGCTGCGCCCAACTACGGATTTTTTCCCCGCTCTCTAGAGTGGCTCTGCGCCTGCCGGGGTCGCCGCTTGTGCTACCATCCTACGCGCAGCGTCAAGGAAGCAATTTGGAACCATAACGATCTACCAATCCTCCAGGACTCGAAGCACGTGCCGGGAACTTCGATGAAAGATACGCTGGGAGTACTCCTTGCAGGCGGCGCCGGCGAGCGCCTCTACCCTCTTACCCGTGATCGAGCTAAGCCCGCAGTCACCTTCGGGGGAATCTATCGCATCATCGACATCACGCTTTCCAATTGCATCAATTCCGATCTGCGCCGGGTTTACATCCTTACCCAATACAAGGCGCTCTCCCTGAATCGGCACATCCGCGAGGGCTGGAACATCGTTGCCCGCGAAATGGGGGAGTTCATCGAAATCCTGCCGCCCATGAAGCGCGTCAGCGAGAACTGGTACATGGGCACCGCCGACGCGGTTTACCAGAACATCTACTCCATCGGCTCCGAGCAGCCCAAGCACGTGCTCATCCTCTCCGGCGACCATATCTACAAGATGGACTATGGCAAGATGCTCGATCAGCATCGCCACTCCGCCGCCGACGTGACTCTCGCCACTATCCAGATCGATCCCGATGAGACCTACCGCTTTGGCGTGGTCGATATCGACCGCGACTACCGGGTGAACGGTTTCCTCGAAAAGCCCAAGCAGACCGACCTGCGCTCTCCCTGGAACGAGGAAAAAGTCTCTGCCTCCATGGGCATTTACCTGTTCAACACCGACGTCCTCATTCCGGTGCTGCTGAAAGACGCCGAAGACCCGAAGTCGAGCCACGACTTCGGCAAGGACATCCTGCCCCGGATGATCGATGACTACCGGGTCTACGCCTACGACTTCATCGACGAGAACAAGAAAGAAGCGCTCTACTGGCGCGACGTGGGCACACTCGAGGCCTATTACGAAGCCAACATGGATATCGTCTCGGTTTCGCCGGTCTTCAACTTGTACGACGAAGATTGGCCGATCCGCACCCACCAGCGCCAGTACCCGCCCGCCAAGTTCGTCTTCGCCGAGGCCGGCCGCACCGGCACGGCGCTGGACTCCATCGTTTCGGCCGGCTGCATCGTCTCGGGCGGCAGCGTGAAGAATTCCGTGCTCTCCCCCGATGTGCGGGTGAACTCCTACTGCGAGGTGGACTCTTCCATCCTGTTCTCGCACGTCAACGTGGGCCGCCGCTGCCGCATTCAGCGCGCCATCATCGATCGCGATGTCCACATCCCCGAAGGCACCACTATCGGCTTCGACGTCGAAGCCGACCGCCAGCGCTACTTCGTCACCGAAGGCGGCATCACCGTGGTGACACGCGACTACTCGCTGTTCGAGAACCCGGTAACCGTCGACTACTTCACCTCGGAGTAGGTCTCTTGGTCGAACGAGCCGTCAGGTTCATGGTTCCCCGATGCTGAGGTGGTAAGGTGTCATTGCGTCGCATATATTTGCCCCGAATCACCATGCAACTCGCGTAGATGCATTTCGCGCCTGCAGTCCTCGCCATCTCGCTTGTGGTGCACCCTGTCGCGGCAGTCGATGTCGCCCAGCGGCAGGTGGACCAGATCTTCAGTGCGTACGCAAAACCAGGTTCTCCGGGATGCTCCCTCGGCGTCATTCGCAATGGAGACTTTGTCTACCGTAAAGCGTACGGATACGCCAGCCTTGAGCTTGGCGTTCCGCTCACTTCGCAATCCGTTTTCTACATGGGATCGGTTTCCAAGCAGTTTACCGCCGCTGCCGTGGTGCTAGCGTCGGAACAAGGCTTCCTTTCGCTGGATGACGACGTTCGCAAGTACATTCCCGAGCTTCCCGATTACGGTCATGTCATCACGCTTCGCCAAATGCTCCACCACACCAGCGGCCTTCGGGATTTCCTGGATCTGGTTTATCTCTCGGGCCGCGATGCGCTGGACTTCAATTCACCCCAGGAAATTCTTAAGCTCATTACCCGGCAAAAAGGCCTGAACAATACTCCAGGAGATGAGTTCATCTACAGCAACACCAATTATTTTCTGCTTGGAGTTGTCATCCAGCGCGCGACCAGGCAATCCTTCGCCGAATTTGCTGCCCGAAACATATTTCGCCCCCTCGGAATGGCGCATACGCGCTTCTATGATGACCGCACCGTGATGGTGCCAGGCCGGGTTGCTGCCTACGATCCCGGTAGCCATGGTGATTTCCTTGTGGACTGGTCCACGACCTATGCCGTTGTTGGCGGCGGTGGATTGCTGAGCAATGTGGATGACCTTCTTCGCTGGGATCGCAACTTCTACGCGAACGCCCTGGGAAAGGGAACGCTCCCGAAAGAATTGCAAACACGCGGCGTGCTGAACGATGGCAAACAAATTAGCTACGCGCTCGGATTGGACATGGGCAGCTATCGTGGCCTTCCCATCGTCGAGCACAACGGCGCCCTGTTCGGCTACCGCACGAGCCTGCTGCGCTTTCCAGCTCAGAAGTTCACCGTGATTTGCCTTTGCAATCTGTCCAGCGCGGTCCCCGCGAATCTCTCCCGCATGGTGGCTGACCTCTACTTGGCCGGCCAGCTGCAGCCAGGGGCTAGCGCTCTTGAGCCCGAGCACGATGCGAACCTTCCCGATCCCGCAACCTTCGCCGGCAAATATCTCGATCCGCGGACGCAGATGATCTATTCGTTCACCGCGGACCACGGCAATCTGATGGCCTGGGGTGGAGTCTTGCGGCGTATTACCGCCAACCAGTTCTTTGACCTTGAAAGCAACATCATCACCTTCGAAAACGCAAAGGGCATGATGAAGGCAAGGCTGGAGATCGAAGGCGAAACCTATTTCTCCGGAACGCGCGTTGAGGAGCGGCATCTGAGCCCCAGCGAATTACTCGAATACGCCGGACGGTTCCGGAGTGAAGAGCTGCGCGCAACTTACGAATTGTCGGTCGAGCATGGTGCTTTGACGCTCCAGTTCGGTGAACATGCCTCGATCGAGCTCAACGCAATCGCTCCCGACGAATTCGAGGTGCGTGACCTCGGAGCAATTGTCTTCCGTCGGGATGAGCATAGAAATGTCATTGGGCTAAGGTTGTTTGCGCAGAGTACGCGCGGACTTGATTTCAAAAAAGCCGATGAGTCGCGGATCTATGAATGAAATCGCCTTCCCTGAGAAGCCAGTTTCGAAAAGCGCCCGCCGGTTGGTTCGCCTTGATCACGATGGACGGACCAGCAAAGAAAATTACGGGGTGCGGTTTGGTTGCCAAAACCCGACCTCCCAGTGCAAAGTGATTGGCGATTGTGTACCGCGTTAGAAGGGATTGGCGATGCGATTTCGCAACCAGTTTCGGCACCCTTTAGCCATTGCTTGCCTGAGCCTTTTTCTCGTTCTGTTTCTGGTCGGCAATGCCCTACCCCAGAATCCGGACTGGACCGAGCCCTTCCCACCTTTCCGCATCGCCGGCAACCTGTACTACGTCGGCAGCCAGGGACTGGCGAGCTATCTAATCACGACGCCCCAGGGAAATATCCTGATTAACAGCGATCTGGAAGCGAACGTGCCAATGATCGAAGCCAGCGTCCGTAAGCTCGGATTCAAATTCAAAGACACAAAAATCTTGCTGATCAGTCACGCGCATTTCGACCACGATGCGGGCAGCGCAAAGATCAAACAGATGACCGGCGCCAGCTACATGGTCATGGACGCGGATGTCCCGGTGGTCGAATCGGGAGGCAAGGCCGATTTTCAGTATGGCCATCGTCCGGAGTTTCTCTATCCGCCAACCAAAGTCGACCGCGTGTTGCATGATGGATCTCAAGTGAGCCTCGGGGGCACGGTGCTGGTTGCACACCTTACTCCCGGACATACCAAGGGCTGCACTACCTGGACAATGCGGGTGGCCGATTCCGGCAGATCCTACAACGTAGTAATCGTCGGCAGTCCCAACGTCAACCCTGGATATAAGCTCGTCCGGAATCAGGATTACCCCCAGATTGCGCAAGACTACGAGCGGATGTGGCGCGTTCTGAAATCGCTGCCTTGCGATATTTTTCTCGGCGCGCATGGAGAATACTTCGGGCTTGACGGGAAATACGCGCAGCTGAGCAAAAGCGAAAAGAACCCGTTCGTTGATCCGGACGGCTACAAGAAGTTCGTGGCACAAAAGGAGCAGGAATTTCGCACAGAATTAGCCAGGCAACTGGGCGGAAAGCACCAATCTGCGGCGAACTGAACGTTTGGAATCGCGGCTGGTCGACTTAGCGCAAGATCCTGTTCACGCTTTTAAAAATTCAGCAGCCAGGACTTTGCCGCCCACCAAGGTGTTCTACGAGCAGATGGTGACGGCATCGGACTGCTTGCGCCAGATCACCGGTTCTACAGGCCCCACGATAAAAATCCAGGAAATCGTACCGAATAACGCAACTGCGGTGAGGATGGCGAAAGGCCAGTAGAACTCGCCCGTCCAGTCCAGCATGAACCCGGTTACGGCCGGAGCCGCAATTCCCGCCAGATTGCCAATGAAATTCTGGAAACCAGTCCAACGCCCCGCGGCCGCCGGGCCCGCGAGCGTCTGGGTAATTGCCCAAATATTGGAAGACGACACGCCAAAGAAAATCACCCCGGCGATGAGCAAGGCTATGCAAAGCCCTGGTCCGCTAATCGCAGCGACGCCGAGCGAAATTCCGGCAAGCGCCAGTCCGCCAGCGGTAAACGTCTTGCGCACGCGAGTGGGAGTTTCCCCGGCCATGATCCACCGATCGGAAAGCCAACCCGAGAAGGTGGAGAACACAGCGCCCAACAGATACGCGGCCCCGCCGATTTTCGCCATCTGCTGCATCGAGAAGTGCCGCCCGCGCACCAGGTAGAAAGGCAGCCACGTAATCAGCAGGTAATTGACGTAATTCGCGCAGAACAAGCCAATACACGTTCCCCAGGCGGATCGCAGCCGAAGAAATTCGGCCAGCCCCGGGCTGCCCACCCTGTCAGCTGGCGTGGACTCACACCCCTCAGGCATCCATCGGATCCACGGAATGAGCCAGAGTAAACTGACCAGCCCGAGAACTATAAAGAATGGTCGCCAGCCCGTTTTTGCCATCAAGATTCCGCCAAATAACATTCCAAAACCAGGCCCCAGGACCAGCCCCGCTGAAATCACAGAATTGGCCAGGCCACGATGCTCTTCTGGAAAGTGGAGCGCGATGATCTTCGAGTAGGACGGGTATGCAACGGACTCTCCGATGCCGAGGATCAGGCGCAGTACAAACAGAAAGGCGAATGCGCGCGCCAACCCGGTTGCCGCCGTAGCTACCGACCAGACAAGAAAACCTCCGGCGAAGACCCAGTTGACGTTCAACTTGTCTACGAGCCATCCCGAAACTAATTGCAGGCAGGCATAGGTCCAAAAGAACGCGGAGAGCAACAGGCCCAGCTGTGCTGCGGAAATTCCAAGCTCGTCCTTGAACAGGGGCGCGGCAATGGCCAGATTCCCGCGATCTACGTAGTTTATGAAGACGGAGATTCCCAGCAGTATCACGATAGCTGACTGCGAGCCCGTCAGTGCCTTGCGCGGTGGCTTCAATTGCGTACCCGGCGCGCGCGATTCTCGCCGCATTCAGATGTTTTTGCAAATGAATTTGTGGAATCTCGCCGGGCCGACAGCGAGTGGAGCTGCAACAATATCCGAACGCAGGACTCCCGATTACGACAAAATCTCAACCGCCGTGAGCGCATAGATCAACGCGCATTGGGCGACGTTGCGGATGGGAACAAACTCGTTCGGCCCATGGGAAACCGTCAGCAATCCGGGTCCGTAGGCAAACGCAGGAATGCCGCGAGCCGCGTAGAATCGCGTTTCAAGCAGGCCGGGACACATCTCGAACACCGCTTCTTTCCCCGTGACCGCACTGATGTGACGGGACAGGATTACGCCCAGTCGATCATCCGCCGAAGTGGCTGCGGCAGGCTCCTCTTGCAGCGTCTCGATTTCGAAACCTTCCAGGGCATCGCGCAAACGGCGCTTTTCTTCTCCGAGGTTTTCTTCTGGATTCAGCCGACGATCAATCGTGAACGAACAAAATTCGGGAGTCACGTTAAAGTTCGTGCCCGCCTCGACGCGCCCGCCGAGCAGCAGAATCGATTTCCGCGCCGCTGCTGGAGCGATGTTCTGTTTCGTTTCGCGCAGCTCGACCTCTTTCTTCAGGTCGGCCAGCCGCGCCATCCCCGGCAACGCGCGCTCAAATGCGTTCACGCCTTCGAATTGCCGGCCCACGTGTGCTGACTTCCCGCGCATAGTGGCGCGCAGCGAAATCGCTCCGCGGTTGGCGTTCCAAACCACGCCACCGGTCGGCTCCGGCGTGAGCATCCCGATTCCGTCTCTCCCCAGAAGCCCGCGTGCCGCCAGATCGCGCGACCCGCGTGGACCCGCGGTCTCCTCATCCGGCACCAATACAATTCCAACACGGCCCGTAGTCAGCAGCCCTGCATCCCGTGCCGCAGCTGCCGCATGGATCATTGCCGCCAAGCCGCTCTTCATGTCCGACGAACCGCGGCCAAACAGGTTGTGGCCCTCCACCCGCGGCTCGAACTGATCGCGGCTCTGCGCCGGAACCACATCGTAGTGGCCGCTGAAATAAAGCGTCCGCGAGCCGCTTCCCACCGATGCCAGCACGCACGCGCCTTCCCGCCTCACCTCGTCGAAGCCGAGCCGGCTCAATTCGTCGATGAGAATCCGGGCGCACTCCTTATACTGAATCCCCGGCGGATTCTCCGAAGGAATTGCAATCAGCCGCTTCGTGAGCTCGAGCAGCGCAGCTTCGGAAATGCGTTCGCGAAGCCGCTCTGAAACCTCCGGGATGTCACGGGCCGCCATGTCCTGGTTCTTCCCTTTCTCTGAATCGTTGAGACCAACCCAAGGATGCTTCAACGCAGGTAGAGACGGGGCTTGCCCCGTCTCAGGCTTGCCCCGTCTCAGGCTTGCCCCCAGACGCGGCAAGCCGCGTCTCTACCCGGAAACTGATGGATAGCTGCCGGCAGTATCCGGTGTCAACCTGCCCTCACCGCGTCCCCCGTCTGTCGGCCGCCCCCTCCCGTTTTGAACCTTCGCCTGCTCTTCTCCCCGCATTCCCCTCGCCTGCTACAATTCCCAATCGCATAATCAAAACAGTCACGAACTTCTTTCGGGCACTCAACGTAATGTTGAGTATGTCATCACGCGCCATTCGGTTCTGAAACCAGGGGTCAAGGGAGCGTTGGTTGGAAGACGCGCAGATCGTCAATGGTCTCATTCGCCGTTGCGTCCACGGTGACGCCTCGGCCTGGGAGGAGATCGTGCAGCGTTACCACCGCCGCATTTATAACATCTGCTATCGTTTCGCTGGTTCGTCCGACGATGCCCAGGATCTTGCCCAGGAAGTCTTCATCAAAATGTACAGGACTCTCGACAGCTACGACGTCGAGCGCGGCGCCTTCATGACCTGGGTCACGACCGTCACCCGCAACCTGCTGGTCGATCATTTCCGCAAGCACAAGCAGGACCGCGTCACCGACTCGCTCGACAGCGCCCCCTCCGAGCACGAGGACGCCATGCCCCTGAGCGACCAGATCGAAGACAAGGGCGCGCCCCCCGATTCCCGGGTCCAAACCCAGGAGGTCCAGGCCACCGTCCACCAGGCCCTCCAGAAGCTCTCCCCGGAACTCCGCGAAGCAGTGATTCTAAGGGACTTACAGGATTTGGACTACCGCGAGATCGCCGCCGTTCTCAAGGTTCCCGAGGGTACGGTGAAATCCCGAATAAATCGCGGCCGTGCGGAACTAGCACGACTTTTGCAACGTACATATAGGCAGGTGATGTAATGCCAGGTGAAAACCATAACGGTATGCAGTGCAGTGAGTTCGAAGCCTTGCTGTTCGACGCCCTCGATCAGAAATTGACCGGGGCAAAGCTGGAGGCTTTCCGCGCTCACTCTCGCTCCTGCTCCAACTGCGGACCCATGTTCGCCGAGGTGGAAGCCGGACAGCACTGGCTGAAGTCCCTCACGGAGGTGGAGCCTCCAGCCAACCTGGTAAACGACATTCTGGCAGCGACCACGGGTATTGACTCGTATCGCCTGCAGGCAGCGGCCCAGGTCCGGCGCCAACCGGGGCTCGGCGAACGCATCCGCGAATGGGTGGATTCGTTCGTCCAGCCGGTCTGGAGCACGGTCCGGCAGCCGCGCTTCGCTATGTCATTCGGCATGGCGTTCTTCTCGCTCTCGGTGGCGCTCAGCGTCGCCGGCGTGAAGCCGCAGGATTTCAGGCAAATCGACCTGAGCCGGAATGGTCTGACGCGTACGTACTACAGCACTCAAGGCCGCGTCGTGAAGTACTACGAGAACATTCGTCTCGTGTACGAGATTGAATCGCGTGTGCGCGAATTCAAGCGGGTCACGACCCCCACGCCGGTTCAGCCGGAGAAAGAGCGGGAGCACAAGAACAACACCAGTGGAGACCCCGAGCCTAGACAGGAACGCAATTACAGCCGCGACGAGAACCAGCCCGTGCTGGCTTCCGCCCCGGATGCACCACCTGCCGTGTCGGTGACCACGATCAGGAGGTTCGTATGAACTGCGCCACGCATAGCAACACTGCAGCAGTGGCCTATTGCCGCACCTGCGGAAAGCCGCTGTGCGCCGCCTGCACCCGCGAGGTGCGAGGCACTATCTTCTGCGAAAATTGCCTGGCCGAGCGCCTGACGGGAGTGGTTCCGCCCGCCCCCAGCATCGTTCCGCCGCCTCCGGTGATGCCTGTCGCACCCGTGGCTCCGGTCGCTCCCGGAACTATGCCCGTACCGGCTTACCCCGGCTCCGGGCCCAATCCCGCGCTGGCTGGAATCCTCGCCGGATTCTTTCCCTTCGGCGTCGGTGCCGTCTATGCCGGCCAGTACGCCAAGGGACTCGCGCACCTGGTGATCATGACCATGCTGATCTGGGGCGTGAGCACCGTCGGCAATGGCCTGACCGTGCTGTTCGCACTCGGTATCGGATTTTTCTACGTCTACCAGATCATCGATTCGGTGCGCACGGCGCACGCCATCCAGATGGGCCAGCCCGCCCCCGATCCATTCGGACTCGCCCAGAGCTTTGGCGCCGGCGAAAGGGTCGATGCTTCCAAGGTTCCGATCGGAGCGCTGATCCTGATCGGCCTGGGCGTTCTGTTCCTGCTGCACACCATCGGCGTATTTGAATTTGGATTTCGCAATTTTTGGCCATTTATTCTGATCTTTCTCGGGGGCTGGCTCTTCGCCCGGCGATGGGGGTTGCTCGGCCATGACGGCGTTTCCTGCCAGTGCGAGCGTTGCCGCACCCAGCACATCATGGGCCCGATCGTAATCTTCACCTTCGGCATTCTGTTCTTGCTCGATAACGTGAGTTCTCTCAGCATCTGGCGCACCTGGCCCGTCGTCATCCTGGCGGTCGGCGGAGTCAAACTGTTGCAGGGCCATGCCTCCACCGAAGGCCACATTGAGCCGCAACCGCCAGCCTACGCCGGTGGGCACATGCCTTCACCGCCACCCCCGCCGGCCTCGGGAGCGAGTCCGCAACAGCCAACCACCAGTGAGGTGAACAATGTCTAGCCCCGGCATCACACCTCGACGCCACCGGTCCATGACGGGACCATTCCTGCTGATCATCCTGGGAATCGTGTTTCTGCTGGTCAACATGCATCTCATCCCAGTCTCGCGCCTGGCCTACCTGTTCGCCCACTACTGGCCGGTGCTGCTGATCCTGTGGGGTGTGATCAAGATGGTCGAGTATTGGCAGGCACAGCGCCAGAACATTCCCGCTCCCCGCATCGGCGCCGGAGGAATCTTCCTCGTCATCGTGCTGGTCATCGGCGGCCTCATCGCGACCCAGGCCGCGCGCGTGAACTGGAATGAAGTCGGCGACAACATCGACTTCGGCGACAACGATTTTCAGTTATTCGGAACCGCCTACAACTACGACGACTCGCTCACTCAGGCTTTGCCCGCCAATGGCAGCGTCAAGATCGTCAACGATCGCGGCGCGGTCAACGTCAGCGAGTCCGAAGACAGCAGCATCCATGTCACCGTGCACAAGAAGATTCGCGCCGAGAACCAGAAGCAGGCCGACGAGTGGAGCACCGCTACCAAGCCGCAGATCGCTGTCAGCGGCAACCTGGTTACGTTGAACGCGAACACCGAAGGTGCAGGCAATCACCCGGTGACCACCGACCTCGACATCGCTATTCCACGCAAGGCTCCAGTCAGCATCGCCACCAAGCGCGGTGATGTCAGCGTTGTCGGCCGCGACGGCGCCGTCGATATCGCCAGTCATCGCGGCGATGTCAGCGTCGAAGACGTTTTGGGCGCCGTGAACCTGAATCTCGATGACAGTTCCGGCCGCGTCTCGAACGTGAACGGCGACGTCACCGTCGACGGCCGCTCGAACTCGGTCTCGCTCACCGACGTGAAGGGATCCGCCCGCCTGAACGGCGACTTCATGGAGAGCCTGAAGCTCTCCCGAATCGGCAAATCCGTAATCTTCAAGTCCTCGCGCACCGACATGCAGTTCGCGAAACTCGACGGTGATCTCGATCTCGACCAGGGCGATCTGCGCGCCGACCACCTCGCCGGACCGTTGCGCCTGAATACCCGCTCGAAAGACATCAATCTTGATGCCGTCTCCGGCGATGCCCACGTGCAGAACGAAAACGGTACGGTGGACCTGGAACTCGCCGGGCCCGGCAACGTGCAGATCGAAAATCGCCAGGGCGACATTAAAGTCGCTGTCCCGGGCAAGCTCGGCTTCCGCGTCGATGCCAACGTCCGCGGCGGTGAAATCCAGTCCGACTTCTCCGCCCTCAAGGTCAACAATGAAGACGATCACGGAACCGCCACCGGAACCGTGGGCAATGGAGCCAGCCACCTCGTCCTGAACAACGAGCACGGCACCATCGAAATTCGCAGTGGCTCAGAAAGCGCGGCCGGACCCGCGACCCCTCCAGCTCCACCGGAACCACCGACGCCGCGCGGCCACAAGCCGCCCAAGCCCCCAAACCCCGACTTACAACCCACCGAGAACTAACTCGTGTGGCGCGGACACTCCTGTCCGCGCAAGGCCAGGGTTCTGCAACTAAGCGTGGGAGCCCAGCTCTCTCCGCGGTGGAGGCTCCACCCTTTCCCCGCAAGTTGCGGAAGGCGGGATTACGACGATACCGCTTCGATGCCGCAAAACAACCGGTAGAGACGCGGCTTGCCGCGTCTCCCGCCCAGACTATGCTCTCCCCATCTCCTTCGACACCAACTTCGCCTGCACCAGATCTTCAATCCTCGCCATCACCTGATCCTCGCTCAACTTCGTCGAGTCAATCACCACGGCGTCCGGCGCCGCGACCAGCGGCGAGGTCGCTCGCGTGCGATCCCGCCGGTCGCGCTCGCGCAGCTGCGCCGCCATGGCCTCGGCCGACGGCCCCTTGATGTGCTGCTGATCGAGCCGCCGCTGCTCGCGCACCACCGGATCGGCATCGAGAAAAATCTTCAGATCGGCATTCGGAAACACTTTCGTCCCGATGTCCCGCCCTTCCATCACCACTCCGCCGTTCTTGCCCATTTCCTGCTGCCGCGCCACCATCCACTCGCGCACCCGCGGATGCACCGACACGCGCGACGCCGCTTCGCTCACATCCTGCTCGCGGATGCGTGACGAAACATCTTTTCCGTCGAGCAGCACGCGGTTTCCGCCCAGCGTCGGCTCCAGCACAATGCGCGCCGATTCCGCCATCTTGCGCAGGGCCGCCTCATCCTCGAACGACGCATCCCACTGGATCGCCTTCAGCGCCAGCGCCCGGTACATCGCACCGCTCTCCAGGTTCACATACCCGAGCTTGCGCGCCAGCCGCGACGCGATCGTGCTCTTCCCTGCCCCCGCAGGCCCGTCAATCGCAATGATCAGTTTCCGTGTGTTCGATGGTTCCATGAATGGATGGAGACTCGCGGTAAGCCCGTGCGGAGTCACATCAGCTTATCAAAACCGCTCGACCCTGGCGAAGGAACAGCTTCACAAAATATCGTCTCGGCTCGAGACCGCTCGTAGGCGACCAGGCATCCCACCCGCAACCCGTCCTCCGCGCCCTTCGCGGCGTTTCTCCGCGCCCTTTGCGGTTCAAGCTTTTGATGCCGCGTCACCTTCGATTTTATCGTGACCAGACAGGTGTGCGGATCGCATGCGCCGTCAACCGCACTACCTACTCAGAGAAGGCCACAGCATGGCCAGTCCCGCTCTCTTCAAGGTAGTACTCAACTCGAAACGCGGCGCTTTTCAATTCGACCTCGAGCTCACTCCGCGTAAACCGATGGACAAAGTGGAGCGTCCCCGTCGCGAGCAGTCGGACCTGCGCTGGGCGCTGACATGCGAAGAGTATGGACAGTTCGGGCGGCCCGAAGCAAGCACACCCCCGTCCAGGCTTTGTTACTGTCGATCGCAACAAGTCATTCAGCCGTCGGCCGCTTCTGGAAAACTGGGAACAGAACCTGAACCAATTTCCATTCCTCGAAAAACTCGGGAAATGATCCGTTTGTCCCCAGTTTCCGCAGGTCTTCGGCTCACCTCGACTTCTTTCTGTCCGGCCGTCTTCAGCGGGCAGTGGCCTGTTGCCGTCGCTGCTCGCTCGCCTTCATCATTTCGTTCAAGTCGGCCGCTGGCCGAATCTCGAAAATGTTGCCGTACTTCAGGGCCGGATGCTGCGCCATCAACTGCACCGCATGATTCATGTCCCGCGCCTCAAGGATGAGAATCCCGCCCAGTTGTTCCTTGGTTTCCGCATACGGACCGTCGGTGGTTGCGACCTTGCCGTTCTTCCAATGCACGGTCAGCGCCGTCTCCGCGGGCTGCAGCGCTTCTCCCCCGGCAAAATGCGCGTTGGCGCGAAGATGGTCGTCGTATTCAAAGCATGCGTCGAACATCCCGTTTCGCTCGCTTTCCGTCATGCCATCAAATTTGCCTTTGTCGTAGTATCCCAAACAGATGTATTTCATGGTTTTCTCCTCTTTATTGTGAACCAGCAGCGCAGCCTTGCGCTCTGGATCGTTCATCCCCTAGTCGTCTCGGACGGAGAAAATCGACAGCCGGGTCAGACTTTTTTTATTTCAATTCCAACAGCTTTATTTCCATTCCTCGACCCGTCTCGCAAGGAAGCAGCGCTTTGGAAACATTGAGGATAGCGCCGCTGGATGGCGCAGCGCCGAGGTCCCCAGCGTGCCCGGTTTTGGCACGATGGAGTGGAGCGGTTTACCGCTGCGATTCAGGCGCTCACAGCATCCGCCGGCTTCACCCGCTCGTGCTTTTGCCACTCTACCGCAGCAATTGAAAACGCTGAACCACCGAACCGTCCCAACCAAAAACAAAAATGTCATCCTGAGCGCACTGAGGCGCCAGCCGAACGGAGTCGAAAGCCTGCTCTGAGCTTGCCGAAGGGGACATGCTTTTCTGTTGCTCCTGCCCACAACCCCAAGCGTCGCAACCAAAAACAAAAGTGTCATCCTGAGCGAAGCGAAGGACCCCTTGCAGCATGAGACCCCCCAGCCCTCGACGGGAGTTCTCTCCAACGGGCGCCTGCCCCATCCTTGCGCACTTTGCAAGAGCCTGCCCTGAGCTTCTCGATGAGGCGGGATTTCGATGCTGATGGGGAACCTTCCATCTGTCTCCCGAGTTTTCTCCCGGTGGCATTCGCCAAGGATGGGAGAGGTTCCTCACACAACCCAAGCTTGTCATCCTGAGCACCGCGAAAGCCTGCCCTGATCCTGCCGAAGGAGACCCGCTTTTCTGTGGCTCCTGCCCACAACCCCAAGCGTAACCAAAAACAAAAGTGTCATCCTGAGCGAAGCGAAGGACCCCTTGCAGCACGAAGCCCCCCAAGCCTCGATGGGAGTTGTCTCCAACAGGCGCCTGCCCCATCCATGTGCACTTTGCAAGAGCCCGCCCTGAGCTTCTCGAAGGAGTGGGATTACGATGCTGATGGCAGCCAGCGACCTTGATGCTGCAACTCAACGGGGATTCCTCTTATTCGCGGCGACACAAGAGTAAAGCGGTTAGGAAAACGACCGAAATCCATTGGTGTTCGCATTCGGAATCCCACCCTTGCCAAAACGCAAGCTAGCCATCCCCGTCGCCGATTTCGTCTCGGTTTTAAGCTCTTACATTGAACCTCTAACTTGTTGGCCCTAGAATAAGTGGCCATGAAAGGGCAATGGCTCGGAAAGTTCAACGGCTCCAACGGCGAGGGCCTTGTCCTCGTCAATATCGATGAACGCGAAAATGATTACCAGGGAGTCGCATACGTTCATCCAGATGATCGGAGGATGCCCAGCTCCGCAGCGGTTTTTAGGACGAAGAACAAGGACAGGCAATGTCAATTGCGTACGGACGCGCTCTTACCGTTTGATCCGATCTCGGCAACGGTAACCACCTGGGATGCGATCAAAGACAAATACCCGGGAGTTAACTTCTCACAATATGCCGACGTGTCGATTTCACTGACGAACGAACGCCTTTCCTTATCATGGACCACAGACCTTGGAGCGACCGGAAAATGCGAGTTGCCGCGTTCCAGAGCAGGGGAACCGTCCGAACTTAAGTCGAGCAAGCAGAGCTGGGGCGAGTTCAAAGAATACGTGGCCAGCTTAAGTGGGAAGCGGTACCTATTTCGTGGGCAGGGGAGCGCTCGCAGGCTGAGAACGTCGTTCCACCGGACGGGCCGAGCCGATCTCGTTCGGTTCTTGAACGAGGATATAAAGACTCTCCATAATCACCTCAGCGCGCGAACGAAACATGTTTTCAACTTTGCGGTGCACGACGAATTTGGGGCTTTCTTGAATCTGATCCAGCACCACGGCTACCCCACACCATTGCTGGACTGGACATATTCGCCCTACGTGGCGGCTTTTTTCGCTTACCGAAAGATTTCCAGGACAGATGCGGCCAAAGCGGACGGAGATGCAACAGTTCGGATTTTCGTGTTTGATCAACAAGAATGGAAATCGGATTGGCAGCAAATTCTACTTTTGCTGTTTCCCGGGCCACACCTCTCGGTCGGAGAGTTCATGGCTATCGAAAATGAACGCATGATTCCGCAACAGGCGGCCACGACCGTGACAAGTCTAGACGATATCGAGTCTTACATTAAGCAGAAGGAAGAACTAAAGAATAAAACGTACCTCTCGGCCGTTGATCTTCCGGTGCGTGACCGCAGAGAAGTCGTTCGAGAATTGAGATATATGGGAATTACAGCCGGGTCGCTATTTCCAGGGCTCGACGGTGCATGTGAAGAACTCTCTGGGCGCTTCTTCGAGATTTGAAAGAAGCTTCTTCAAGATGAGCCATCCGAATTATGGAAAACGGGGTGTAGATCGAAAGTTGACCAATCTGGGAGAAATCTGAGGACCGTTAGGTCGCGCACGTGACATGGGGTATCCGGTTAAGTAACTGTCTGGAAGTAAGTTTATTTGAGTGAATCAGGCTATGTGTTCAACTAGGACGCGATGTCGAGCGTTGGTGCGATCATCTTTCCGGCCATCTCCGTTGTCCTCGTCGCTCTCCTATGGCAGAAGCAACGGGAAATCAATCGACTACGTGCGCAGAATCTACACCTGAACGAAGAGCTGAGCGTTGCTCTCGAAAAACTTGCTGCGATTGAGTCCAGCAACCTCTCTGCTGATGGACTTCTTGACGCAGTAGTGAGAGGCCTCGTCGGTCTTGGCGTGCCCGGACTAGTATTACTCGTTGCCACTGCAGTGTCTGGCTACGCTGGTGCTGCAGCCATCACGACAGCTCTAGCGGCCATGGGAGGCCCGGGTGGGATGATCGGTGGTATCGGAGTCTTAGTCCTTATAGGGCTGGTATCGCGAGCGCTGGCGAAGTGGGGTCTCTCCAGAATCGCGACGTCAGTCATCAGCGGGCTTATTGCAGCTGGCAACACACCTGCAGTGATCCGCCACAAAATCTCCACTTATCCCAAGTGGGTACTGTCGGGAGCGATTCGAGCCAGGATTGATGAAACACTAAACAATTTTCAGGGATCTTCTGAAAAACCCTGAAAAACCGGGGACAGACGAGACGTCCACTAATTTCCATTCGTCAAAAACCTGGGCACTTGCTGTCTCTCCCCGTTCCCGCTCTCTATTTCAGCTCTTCCATCCTCCGCGCCAAAAACCGCCGGTCCGCCTCCTGCCCCGCCAACGCCAGCGCCTTCTCGTACGAAGCGCGGGCCTCCGGAATCCGTCCTAACCGGCGGCACAGCTCCGCGCGGGCCGAGTGCGCGAGGTGATACTGGGAGAGCTGGTCGCGCGCCAGCAAGTCGTCGATCAGACTCAAACCCTGCTCCAGGCCTTCGCTCATGGCGATGGCCACGGCGCGGTTCAGTTCCACCACCGGGGAGGGCTGAATCCGAAGTAACTCGTCGTAGAGCCGCGCGATCTGGCGCCAGTCCGTGGAGGCGGCGAAGGAACTCTGGGCGTGCACGGCCGCAATGGCTGCCTGCAGCGTGTAGGCGCCGAAGCGGCGCGAGCGCAGCGCGCGTTCGGTGAGCGCCAGGCCTTCGGTGATCTGCTCCCGGTTCCACAACGACCGGTCCTGCTGCTCCAGCAGGATCAAGTCTCCCTCGGGAGTGCTGCGGGCGGCGCGCCGCGATTCATGCAGCAGCATGAGCCCCAACAAGCCCATCACCTCGGGTTCCTGAAGGGAATGAAGCTCGAGCAGTTCGACCAGCAGCCGGCCCAGGCGGATCGCTTCTTTACTGAGTTCGGGGCTGAGTTCGGCGCCGGTCGTCGTGTATCCCTCGTTGAAGATCAGATAGACGACCAGCAGGACCGGCCCCAACCGCTCCCATAATTCCTGCGCCACCGGCACCTGGTACGGAATCGCCTTGTCGCGGATGACCGCCTTGGCGCGCACGATGCGTTGCGCGAGCGTGGCCGGCGTCACCAGGAAGGCCCGGGCAATCTCCTCCGTGGTCAGGCCGCAGATTTCACGCAGGGTGAGCGCTACCTGTCCTTCCGGAGCCAGCGCGGGATGGCAGCAGGTGAAGATCAGGCGCAGGCGATCGTCTTCGATCTCCCCGTCCTCTTTACCTTCACCGGGGAGAGCTTGGCGAAGGCGCGCTTCGTTGCTCTGCGCTGCGCTGAGTTGCGCTTCGGTGTAGAGCGTCAGGTCTTTCTGTTTTTCGTCGAAGCGCGCGCGCCGGCGGATCCCGTCGATGGCCTTGAAGCGTGCCGTGGAAATCAGCCAGGGACGCGGATTGTCCGGGATGCCCGTCTCCGGCCAGGACTCCAGGGCGGTGGCGAAGGCCTCATGCATGGCCTCTTCGGCCAGATCCAGATCTCCGAGCAGGCGCACCAGCGTCGCCAGAACCCGGCCCGATTCCGTTCGGTACAGCGTCTCAATGGTCTGGTTGAGTGGTTCGGGCACGGGCAGCGGCATCTACGCCAAACTAGCAAACCGGGTTGGCTCGACACAACTGCGCTCGGGCGTCCCGCTGACCATCACCGCACAGAAGAATCGGTAGGCGCAGGCGCCCTCGCCTGCGCAGCCGGGCGCAAGCCCGGCGGACAATTGCAGCATCGAGGTCCCGCCCACTCGCACCATGACCTTCGACGATGCTTCTAACCAAGATCCCTTCGCGTTCTTGGCACCCTTTCCGCCCTTTGCGGTTACGTTCGCAGCGCCTGCGCCGCCTCGATTCCCTACGCGCTACGCCGGTCCCCTTACGCCCGACCGCGCCGCCACACCCTTCGGGGGCGCCACTTGGAGCAGCGATCGGTTCCCCACGTGCACAAAGCTCAGTTCCCGCGCCGCCAGCAAGGCATTGCTCGCTTCCTTTACCCGCGAGCGCGCCACGAAATTCGAGAAGAACGTCTCCATCTCTCCCGCATCCGCCGCCACCACGCAATCCAGATACTTCGACAGCAGCGCGCTCAGCGCCTCCGGCACCGATAAGCCGATCCCCTCGCGCACCGCCTCCGGCGCCCAGCGGTATAGCACATCCCACGACGCTCCGTCTTCCGGCTTGTAATCCACCCGCGTGATGCGCAGCTTCGACCACAATTCGGTCAACGCCCGGTCCAGCGCCGCCTCCGACGTGCTGCTGCCAAACGTCTCCATCATGCTCCGCTTCGAAAGCGGGCCTTTCTTGCGGATGATTTCAAACGCGTCGCAGGCAAACTGCGAGTACTCGGAACGCGGCCCCGGCTTAGGCGGCTGCTTCGGATTGCGCTCCCCCACCAGCGCATAAAAATAAGGAAACACCGAGCCCGCCAGCAGGAACGCATTGTTCTCAGCAAACAGGTTGGCTTCAAACGCGGATCGCTCGCGCAGCAACCGCACCATCAAATCCCTGGCATCCTGTGCCCGTGGGTCGGCGAAGGCATGCTGCCAGGTAGGCAGCCGGTCGTCCGCGCCCACCCATGCCCCGATAAACGTTGGCACCAGCACCGGCGGCTTGACCGGGTACAGCAGGCTGAAACCCACCGACTCGATGAACTCGCGAGCCGCCTCGATGCTGCGCACACTCGTCCCTTCGAGGTGCCACTTTTGGGTTCGCGCCAGCTGCAGCTCGGAATCGGTCATATCTTGATTAGAACACAAGCCTTGCAGCGAACCGACTCAACTCACCCTGCCTTCTTCCTGCGCCGCGCACTTCGAACTGCCCTCCCGTTTCGAAACGCCTGCAAAAAATTCTCGATTTTCCTGTCACTTTCCACAGGCTATCCAGTTGCAACTGCGTTGCAAATGTTCCACGTGGAACATTTCGCAGGTTTTGCTCAGATGCGCTTGAACGCCCGCTGAATGTCCTTCATCGAGTAGCGCAAGACGACCGGGCGTCCATGCGGGCATGACATCGGGCAATCGGTCTTGGCCAGCTCCGCCAGCAGCCACTCCATTTTGTTCTGCTCCAGCGGCATGTTCACCTTGATGGCCGCGTGGCACGCAATCGACGCGGCGATGCGCGCGCGCACCGCTTCCAGGTTCAGTTTCTGTTCCTCGCGCGAGAACTGCTCGAGCAGTTCGTGCAGCATGTGCTCCAGCTGCGCGCCCTCCACACCCGCGGGCGCAACCTTCACCGCGATGCTGCGCGTGCCGAATGGCTCCGCCTCAAATCCGTTCTGGTGCAGCTCCTCTGAGATCTCCGCGAACACTGCCTGCTGCGCCGGAGTGAGTTCAAGAATCAACGGCATGAGCAGCCGCTGGCTCTCCACGCCTTTGGCCGCGCGCTGCTTCAAGACTTTTTCAAACAGCACGCGCTCGTGCGCCACATGCTGGTCGATGATCCAGAGCCCCTCGTGATTCACCGCCAGGATGAACGACTCGCGAATCTGTCCCAGCGGTTTGAGTGAAGCGAGCGATGGCGCCAGCTGGCTCGGCATCTCCGGCTCATCCGCCATCGGCGGAGCGCAGCCGTTGTCCGGAATCGGCGGTGCCGCGCGCGCCAGCGACACGGCCGCATTCGCTTCCACCGCGATGCCGCCCTGAAACTGAAAGCGCTCATTGAGCGCCGGCGCCTCGGGAGCCTGCAGCGCAAAGCCTCCGCCCGGCGCGGGCTGGTAGAGCGCGCGCCACGCGCCGCCTTCCGATGACAGCGCGCCCGGTGTCAACGACGGGCTGGCAGACGGATGCGCGTGGATCTCGGTTACGAACTGCGGCACCGGGCGCGCCTTCATCAGCGCCGCGCGAATCGCGTCGCGCACGAAGTCGTGCATCACCGACTGCTGCCGGAAACGCACCTCGGTTTTTGATGGGTGCACGTTCACGTCGACTTCAGCGGCGGGCATCTCCATGAACAGCAGCACCACCGGGAAGACCGTGGGCGGAATGATGTTGCGGTAGGCTTCGCTGATGGCGTGCTGCACCAGGCGGTCGCGGATCAACCGGCCGTTCACAAAAATGTAGATCGAGCTGCGGTTCAACTTCTGGATCTCGGGCTTGGAAACGAAACCGTGCACGCGCACCTCGCCGGGATCCTTCGGCTCGTCATCGTCCTGTTCACGGCGCCATGGGGGAGGCTGGGGCAGGCCGATGCGCGCGAGCGGCTGCACGGCGGCGAGCGGAATCAGTTGGTCCAGCGTCTCCTTGCCGAAGATCTGGTAGACGCGCTCGCTGTGGCCCGCGACGGGCGGCGCGACCAGCATGGCGTTGGTGGCAGAGTGCAATTCAAAATGCTTGTCGGGATGCGCCAGCGCGTAGTGCGTCACCAGCGAGGCGATGTGCGAGAGCTCGGTCGACTCTGCCTTCAGGAATTTTTTGCGCGCGGGCGTGTTGAAGAACAGGTCGCGTACCGTGATCGAAGTGCCCAGGGGCAAGCCGGCCTCTTCGACCTTAAAGATCTTGCCGCCATTGATCTCAATCACCGTGCCGGCGGGCTCATCCTCGGCGCGCGTCTCGAGCCGCAGGCGCGAGACGGACCCGATCGAGGGCAGGGCCTCGCCGCGGAAGCCCAGGGTCGCTACGCTCAGCAGGTCTTCGGCGTTCTTCAGCTTGGAGGTGGCATGGCGTTCGAAAGCCAGCAGGGCGTCGTCACGCACCATGCCGCAGCCGTTGTCAGCGATCTGGATGAGTTTCTTGCCGCCGGCTTCTACGTGAATCTTGATGCGGGTGGCGGCTGCGTCGAGCGAGTTCTCCAGCAGTTCCTTCACGACGGAGGCGGGCCGCTCCACGACTTCGCCGGCGGCGATCTGGTTGGCGACGGCCTCGGAAAGAACATGGATTCTGCCCATGGGTGGTCTCAGTGTCGCAGAAGGCAAGTGGGAAGGCAAAGGTCAGACAGGCTTCATGACGCGAGCGGCGTGTCGGCGCCGGGCGGGGTCTCAGAAGAAAAAAAGCGGAAGACCCTGAACCGCAAAGAGCGCGAAGGATTGCGCGAAGGGCGCAGAGGGGCGGGTTACGCGGGAGAGGTTCGGCACACGGAATAGATCGTTTTGCGATAGAGTCGCTTTACGATCAGTACGCGCCCTGGAAGGCGCATTTAGGGCCGGTTCAGTTGGATGTAATCAGGGGCATGCCCCGACACGGGTTTGGTGGACAGGAGTTCCGGGCCACAGTGTTTTGGCTGGATGCTTTTCGCGGACAGGAGTGTCCGCGCCACGCTACATTTCATGAGCGAACCGGTCTCCGGCGCTTGCCTTGGAGGGCTTCCAAGGCCATGGCCAGTTCTTGGGCGCCGCGGCGAATCTCGCGGGTGTCCACTGCGGCAAAGCCCAGTTGCAATCCGTGGCGGCGCGGGGTGCCGTGATAGAAGCGATGCAGGGAGGTCACTTCGACGCCGCGTTGAGCGGCAGCCGCCTCGGCCGCTTGGCCATCGATTCCTTCGGAGAGCCATGCGGCCGTCTGCAGGCCAGCTTCGATGCCCACGAATTCGAGCAACCCCCCGAGCACCTCACGCGCGGCCTCGCGCAGAGCCGCGAAGCGCCCGGCGTAGATCTCGCGCATGCGGCGCAGGTGACGGCCGAAATGGCCCTCGGAGATGAAGTCGCAGAGAATGGCCTGCTCGAGCAGCGGGGCGTGACGAGTGGTGATTGAAATGGCGGCGGCGAACTGCTCGACCAGATCAGGAGGCACAACCAGGTAGGCGAGGCGGAGCGAGGGGAACAGCACCTTGCTGAAACTTCCCGCGAACAGAACCATGCCGTGGCGGTCGAGTCCCTGCAAGGCGGGCACGGGGCGGCCCGCGTAGCGATATTCACTGTCATAGTCGTCTTCAAAGATCAGCGTGCCAGAGCGGCGGGCGCGTTCGAGCAGTTCCAGACGTCTTGCGAGCGACATGGTGATGCCCATCGGGAACTGGTGGCCGGGTGTGATGTAGGCGAGGCGCGGGTTGTTGAAGTCCTTGTCCCGCACACACAGGCCTTCACGGTCGAGGGGCACCGGAACGATTTTCGCTCCCATGGCTTCAAAGACATTGCTGGCCCCGATATAACCGGGGTTCTCCATGCAGACACGGTCGCCAGGATTGAGGCAGACTCGGGCAGCCAGATCGAGCGCTTCCTGCACACCGGAGACGATGGCAATCTGTGCGCTCGTGCAATTCACCCCTCGCGACGCGCTCAGGTAATGCGCGATCGCCTCGCGCAAGGGCGGGAAGCCCAGGGCATGGCAACCGAGAAACAAACTTGTCGAAGCGCGGCGCAGGCGGCGGGCGGTGACCTGGGCCCACAAGGTGGCAGGAAAAAGATTCAACGCCGGCAGGTTGGCGCGGAAGGCGCGGATGGTAGTGGGACGCAAGCCGGGAAAGAACTGCGCGCGCCGGGTATAGAGCGAGATGCAACGCGGCTTTTTTGGCAGGACGGGCGGCGATGCGGCTTGAACGCGCGGGACGTCGAGTAGGGCCTCGGGCAAAATCTTGCTGATATAAGTTCCGGAACCAACCGTGCCTTGCACGTAACCTTCGGCTTTGAGTTGTTCGAAGGCGCTGACGATGGTTCCGCGGGCCAGACGGTATTGCGATGCCAACTCGCGCGTGGCGGGGAGGCGAGCGCCGGGCCGTAAACGTCCACCCAGAATTTGCTGGCGAAGAGCCGAGTAGAGCCAACGGTAACTGGGCACGCCGGGATCGCGCTCGCCCAGCACTAATTCGAGTGAAGTGGCACGCTTGGGCATAAATGGTCCATAGGAATCCACATAAATGGTACTTGCGAGGAGTCCATTATGCGATAGGCTGCAGGCATGCGAAAAGCAAAGCTTCAGCGAAAACGTATTTTCGTGACGGTGGCCAGCGCGTTACTGACAGCGGCGGCAGCGTTTGTGATCAGAGCCCAGGGCTCCTCCGTCCACTCGCCGGGGCCAGACAGTAAGGAGGCGCAAGTGCGCGTGGCTTTCGATCAAAAACTGCCGGCGATGAATGGCGCGCGCCTGGAGGCGCACGGGGTGGAAGTGAGTTATGCGCCGGGCGGGTTCTCGGAGCCTCACAGTCATCCGTGCCCGGTGATCGGCTACGTGCTGGAAGGCAGGTTGCGGACACAAGTGAAGGGGAGCCCCGAGGCCATCTACAAGGCAGGGGAAAGCTTTTACGAGCCACCGAATGGGGTGCACCAAGTCTCGGCGAATGCCAGCCAGACCGAGCCGGTGCGGTTTCTGGCAATTTTTGTTTGCGATCACCCGACGCCGTTGAGTGTTCCGGCTCCTATGGCGCATGGGGATGGAGAGTAGCCATGGCAACGAGAGCGATGCGGGAGACGCTTTTCGTGGACAAGAGTGTCCGCGCCACACGGATCGCGGTCCTTTACACGCGACTGGCGCTGAGTGCGGCCTATCTGTCGGGAATTGCGTCGCGGTTTGGGTGGTGGGGCAAGAACGTGGGATACGGGAACTTTGCGAATTTTGAGCGGTACACGGCGCAGGTGAATTCGTTCATGCCGGCCTCTACGATTCCGTTTCTGGCGTGGGCAGCGACGGCAGCGGAGTTGTTTCTGGGGGTGGCGTTGCTGATTGGGATTTGGACGCGCTGGGTGGCGTGGGGGAGCGCGTTGCTGCTGGTGATGTTTGGGACGGCGATGGCGATTTCGTTCGGGATGATTTCGCCGCTGGATTATTCGGTGTTTTCGGCTTCGGCGGCGTCGGTGATGCTGGCGGTGTTTGAGGGGCGGCAAGACAAAGCTTGAACCGCAAAGAGCGCGAAGGCTTCGCAAAGGCCGCAAAGGGCATCGGACTCGGAATCATGATCTGCGACACGGTGCATCCGGCAATTCAAATCTTCATCGAGCGACTTATGGGAGGAATCATGGAACCACGGTTTGATTATTCTGCGAAAGGCTACCAGGCGATGCTGGGCCTGGAAAAATATCTGCACGAGTGCGGGATTGAGGAATCGCTAGTACATCTGATCAAGCTGCGGGCGTCGCAGATCAATGGCTGTGCCTACTGCCTGGACATGCACTGGAAGGACCTGCGGGCGATTGGCGAGAACGAGCAGCGGCTGTATTCGCTGGATGCGTGGCGGGAGTGCCCGTACTATACGGAGCGCGAGCGGGCGGCGCTGGCGTGGACCGAGGCGGTCACGCTGATCACGCAAGGGCACGTGCCGGATGGGGTGCATGAGGAGGCGAAGAAGCAGTTCAGCGAGAAGGAATTGGCGGACCTGACGCTGGCGGTGGTGACGATTAATGCGTGGAACCGGATGGCGATTGCGGCGCGGACCGTGCCGGGGACGTACGAGCCGAAGAAGCATGAGGTGCAGCAGAGGGCGTAGGGGGTGGGCCGCGTTCTTTTGCAAAGAATGCGGAGGAACGGGGCACTGTGGTTTTTTGAATCTTAGTTTTCGCGACAGAAAACGTCAGTGCTGCGATTTGAACCCGAGCGCTCTCAAGCCTTACGCAGTTCGGGCGGGAACACTTGTCGTGGGCTGAGGGACCGCACGCCGCAAGGGGTCCTTCGACTGCGTTCGGCTTGCGCCTCACTGCGCTCAGGATGACAGCTGGTGGGGTGGAGCATCAAAGAAAGTAAGGGCCCGTGGAAATGTGCCGGTATTGCGCACGGCAAGCGACGGGGCGGGTACGGGTGGAGAGGTTCCTGCCGAGCGGGGCTCGGCCAGGCAGGCGAGGGCGCCTGCCTCCACGTGGACTGGAACTCGGGAGAACGTGGTTCGGTGGCGCTGCCGGCTGTTCGCGGACAGGAGTGTCCGCGCCACACGGGCTAGCGCTTCAGCACGCCGATGCCTAGCTCGCGGAGCTGGGCTTCGGTGACTGGGGTGGGGGCGTCGACCATCAGGTCTTTGGCGGCGGCGGTTTTGGGAAAGGGGATGACTTCGCGGAGGCTGTCGGCGCCGGCGAGGATCATCACGATGCGGTCGAGGCCGAGCGCGATGCCGCCGTGCGGCGGCGTGCCGTATTCGAGCGCCTCGAGGAAGAAGCCGAAGCGAGCCTTGGCTTCGTCTTCGGTCATGCCGAGCGCGTGGAAGATTTTGCGCTGGATGTCCTGGCGATGAATACGAATGGAGCCGGAGCCAAGCTCGGTACCGTTGAGCACGACGTCGTAGGCGAGCGCGCGCACCATGGCGGGATCGGTTTCGAGCTTGTCCATGTCTTCTTCGTGCGGCGACGTGAACGGATGGTGGGCGGCGACACAGCGGCGCTCGTTGTCGTCGTACTCGAACATGGGGAAGTTGGTGACCCAGAGGAAACGGAAGTCGCCGCGCTGGAACAAGCCGTGCTTGGCGGAGTATTTCTGGGCGAGCGCGACCCGCAGCAATCCAGCGGAGGCGTAGATGGCGAGCTCCTGCGGCGTGACTTTGCGGCGGCTGGCCGGGTGCTCCTGCGCGGGGGTCTGCGCTGAGCCGGCGACGAGGACGATGAGGTCGTTGACAGCCGCGCCAGCTTTCTGCTGAATCTTCCTGGCGGCGTCGGGGAAGTTCTTCTCGATGCGCTTGAAATCCTCGAACAGCTTGGCGCCGCCCTTGGAGTTGAACAACGGCTTGAGGTCGTCGCGCTCCTTGCGCGAGAGCTCGCCGACTTTCGGCGTGCGAATGGCGATCACCGGCAGCTCGGGGTGGATGGCGAGCGTCTGCAGGTTCTCGGGCACGAAGCAGTCGCGTACGTCGGTAAAGGCAGGCAGGCGCAGGTCGGGCTTGTCGATGCCGTACTGGCGGATGGCCTCGTCGTAGTCCATGCGCGGGAACGGCGTTTTGATCGCGTAGCCGGCAGCCTTGAACGCGGCGGTGAGGAAACCTTCGACGGTTTCCCAGACGCGCTCGGGCTGTGGGTAGGACATCTCCAGATCGATCTGGGTGAATTCGGGCTGGCGGTCGGCGCGCAGATCTTCGTCGCGGAAGCAGCGCACGACCTGGAAATACTTGTCGAAGCCGGAGATCATCAGAATCTGCTTGAAGAGCTGCGGGGACTGCGGCAGGGCGTAAAACGCGCCGGGCTGCACGCGGCTGGGGACGAGGTAGTCGCGCGCGCCTTCGGGAGTGGAGCGGGTCATGAAAGGCGTCTCAATCTCGAAGAAGCCTTGCGAGGCGAGGTAGTCGCGGATGGCGAGAGCGACCTTGTGGCGCAGCTCGATGTTGAACTGCATGGCGTCGCGGCGGAGGTCGATGTAGCGGTACTTGAGGCGCATCTCTTCGTTGGCGAGGGCGGTGTCACCGGGCAGGAAGGGCGGGTGCTTGGCTTCGTTAAGGATGCGGAGCTCTTCGGCGATGAGCTCGACTTCGCCGGTGGGGATGTGCTTGTTGATGGTGTCGGCGTCGCGGAGCTTGACGGAGCCGGTTACGGCGATGACGTACTCGTTGCGCAGGAGTTCGGCCTTCTGATGGAGGGCGGCGTTTTCGGCGCTGAAGACGACCTGGGTGACACCGGTGCGGTCGCGGACGTCGACGAAGATGAGGTTGCCGAGGTCGCGGCGGCGATTCACCCAGCCCATGAGCACTACTTTTTTGCCAGCGTCGGCGGAGCGGAGAACGCCGCACATGTGGGTTCGTCGGAGATCGCCTAAGAAATCGAGCAAAGGTCTGCCTTCCCTTGGGGTGACGGCTGGAAGCCGAATCAGGAATTATAAATGGCGGGGGGGGGGGAATGCGGTGAGGGCGCGGCTGCATGGTTGCGGTAAGGATTGCCGCGGCCAAAAATGCTATGGCCGGGCGGGCGAGGACGCCCGCCGCTCCATTGCGTTATGGGACTGCACGCAGATTGCTACTGGGCGGCGGTGGCTTGCTGGAATTTTAGCTTCCATTGGTCGCCGAGCTTTACCCAGATGGAGCTGATGTGCTGGTAGCGGGGCGTGTCTTCGTCATACTTGGCCATCTGGATGATGACGTCGTAGGTGACGATGGCGGCGCCGTCGTTGAGCGGGACGACCTGGATGTCGTAGGGGCGGTATTCGACGAGGTCGATGTACTGCAGGTCTTCGAGGATTTCGGTGCGGGAGTGGACCTTGGCGTCGGTGCCGACTGCGACGAAGTCATCGGCGAGGGTGCGCTTGTAGAAATCCATATCTTTTTTCTTGGCGGCTTCGGGGATGGCCTTCTCGTAGTTGATGAGCTGCTGCTCGAGCGGAGTGAGCTGGCGCTGATCGGGCGCACTGGCGGCGGGCTTGGGCGCGTGGGGCTTCGCGGGCTCGGCGCAGAAGGCAGTGGCACTTAGGGTCAATAGGGCAAGAAGCGTGGGCCAAGGACGAGTCATGGACAATCTCCCGCGGGCCGTGCGGCGGCCCGGCACGTTCGGACTTCCTGCTATTCTCAAACAAAATGGAGAAAAGGAGAAGTATTTGCCGCCGATTCTGAACGGGCAGGGCCTGACCAAGGCGTTTGGCGCAAACACCCTGTTTCGCGGGATTGCCTTCACGGTGAGCGAGGGGGAGCGGATCGGGCTGATCGGACCGAATGGCTCGGGCAAGTCGACGCTGCTGAAGATCCTGGCTGGGCGCGTGGAGCCGGATGGCGGGGAGTTGGTGGTCCGCAAGCGCACGCGGTTGAGTTACGTGGAACAGGAATCGGAATTTCGCGCGGGCAGCACGGTGCGGAGCGTGATCGAGTCGGCGCTGCAGGAGTCTGGAGTGGCTGAGGACGAGCGGGCGAACCGGCTTGCGGAGACGTTGGGGCGAGCGGGGTTTGAAGATTTTTCGCTGCCGGCCGATGCGCTGTCGGGCGGGTGGAAGAAGCGGCTGGCGATCGTCGAGGCGCTGGTGCAGGCGCCGGATGTGTTGCTGCTGGATGAGCCTACGAATCACCTGGACCTGGGCGGCATCGAGTGGCTGGAGGAATTGCTGGAGGCGGCGGCGTTTGCGTGCGTGGTGGTGAGTCACGACCGCTACTTTCTGGAGAATGTGGCGACGCAGACAGCGGAGTTGAATGCGGCGTATCCGGATGGGTTGCTGCGGGTGGCGGGAAATTACAGTGCGTTCCTGGAGAAGAAGGAAGATTTTCTGCTGGCGCAGGCGCGGCGCCAGGAAGCGCTGGAGAACCGCGTGCACATCGAGATCGAGTGGCTGCGGCGGGGACCCAAGGCGCGGACGACCAAGTCGAAGGCGCGCATCCAGAAGGCGCGGGAGTTGATGAGCGAACTGGCTGACTTGAACGCGCGCACGCGCACGGCGACGGCGAAGATTGATTTCGCGGCGACGGAGCGACAGACGAAGCGGCTGGTCGAGATGCAGGGGATCGGTTATTCAATTGGCGAGCGCATGCTGTTTGGGGATCTGGAATTTGTGCTGACGGCGGGGACACGAGTGGGGTTGGTTGGTCCGAACGGCAGCGGCAAGACGACGCTGCTGCGCTTGCTGCGAGGGGAGATCGAGCCGGGCTCGGGATCGATCCGGCGGGCGGAGAATCTGCGCATTGTGTACTTCGACCAGAATCGGCCGCTGGATCCGGATGTGACGCTGCGGCGGGCGCTTGCGCCGGACAGTGACTCGGTCATCTATCAGGATCGGGTGATTCACGTGGCGTCGTGGGCGGCGCGTTTTCTGTTCACCGGCGAGCAGTTGAATCAGCCGGTGGGACGTCTGTCCGGAGGAGAGCGGGCACGGGTGCTGATTGCGCAGCTGATGCTGCAGCCTGCGGACCTTCTGCTGCTGGACGAGCCTACGAATGATCTCGACATTCCCACGCTGGAAATCCTGGAGGAAAACCTGCTCGAGTTTCGCGGCGCGCTGGTACTGGTGACGCACGACCGGTATCTGCTGGACCGGGTGTCCGGCGTGGTGCTGGGACTGGATGGGCGAGGCGGGGCGGAGCGCTTTGCGGACTACTCGCAGTGGGAGGCGTGGTATGAGGAGCGGGAGGCGGAGTCTAAGCAAACTGACGCTTCGCGGGCGGCGCAGGAGACGCCCGCGCCCACACCCGTAGCTGCTTCGCGCAAGAAGCTCTCGTATCTAGAGGCGCGGGAATTCGCCGGTATCGAGGAACGCATTGCCGAGGCGGAAGCGGTGTTGCAGGCGAGTCGGGCGGCGGAGGAGGATCCGGCGATCATGAGCGATGCGGAGAAGCTGCTGGCCGCGCATGCGCGGTTGGAGGAGGCGCAGAAGGCGGTGGATCAGCTCTATGCGCGTTGGGCGGAGCTGGAGGCGAAGCAGGCATAGGCGAAAACGATCGGGAGAGAATGCCTGTCGAGGCTGGCGACTCTTCCATCTGCGAGGGGTCCCTTCGACAAGCTCAGGACAGGCTTTCGACTCGTTCGGCTGGCGCCTCACTTCGCTCAGGATGCCAGAGTCAAGTTTGAACTGCGGAGCACGAAACAGCAGGTCCTTCGCTTCGCTCAGGAGGACAACCTCGGTTGTGTGACGAATTTCTGCAGGGCGGCAGACACCATTGGGAACGGGCGCGGCTAGGCTCGCTCAAAATCGATAAAACCCTGCTTTACGTCGGTGCGGAGTAACTTCACGCGGGTGGTGTCGCCGACGTCGAGACCTTTTGTGCCTTGCACGAGCATGCCTTCGACGTGGGGCTGGAGTATGCGGACGAATGTGCCGTAGTTGTTCACGCCGGTGACGACAGCGTCGAAGGTCTTGCCGATCTGGTTGCTCATGGCGACAGCAGCGATGCGCTTGGTCATTTCGCGCTCCACTTTGCGGGCGGCGTTTTCGCGCTCAGTGCAGGTGCGCGCAATGGATTCAAGCTCAGCGTCGTTGTAGGGGCCAGAGCGTCCGGCGAGCATGGATTTGAGGATTCGCTGGGTGACGACGTCGGCAAATCGGCGGTTGGGGGCGGTGGAGTGGGTGTAGTCCTGCACCGCGAGACCGAAGTGCCCTGGCTCGGGATCGCCGGGGCGCTCGAGCACGTACTCGCCCGGACCCATCAGCTTGATGATGCCCAGCGAGAGATCGGCAAAGTGAACGGGATCGGCGGCCTTTCGCTCCATCAAAAAGTCGTTGAGGGCTTTGGAATCGGGAGTGGCGGGAAGATGCCCCCCCTGGCTGGCGGCGAGTTGCACGATGCGATCCCAGCGCTCGGGAGTTTTGACGATGCGGCGGATGGAGGAGACATTGAGCAGCTTACGCGCGACCACGCCATTGGCGGCAATCATAAAGTCTTCGATCAATTCAGAGGCGCGGTTTTTCTCCTGGCGCACAATTTGAATGGCTTGGTCATTGAGGGTGATGGGGCGCACCTCGATGGTCTCGATGTCGAGGGCGCCGTGTTCGTAACGCTTGGCGCGCAGCGCCTGGGCGACCTTGTCCTGTAATTTGAGCTGTTGCTGAAGGTCAGCGGAGGCCGCGACTTTGGGCGGCGCGGCGCTCATTCCCTGAATCCACAAGCCCACGCCGCTATAAGTAAGTTGCGCCCGGTTGCGAACCAGGGCGGGGTAGACATTGCCGCTTATGACCTCACCGGCGGCGTTGACCGTGTACTCAATCACGATTGCCGGCCGGTCTTCTTCTTCCAGCAGCGAACTGAGGCCGGTGGAGAGGGCGTCGGGAATCATGGGGAAGTTGCGGACGCCGGTGTAGACGGTGGTGGTTTCCGAGGAGGCATGCTGGTCGATGGGCGTGTCTTTGGGCACGAAGGCGTCGACATCGGCGATGCCGATCAGGACTTTGAGGTCGCCGTTCGAGCCGGGCAGGACTACCTCGATCTGGTCCAGGTCTTTCGAGGTATCGTTGTCGATGGAGGACCACAGGAGGGAGCGCAGGTCCCGGACACCATCGCCGAGGCCCGGTTCGGCAGCGTTTTTTTCCAGCACCGTGGTCTGCCGCACGACAGCCGGCGGGAAATCAGGATGGAATCCGCGCTCGAGCATTACCTGCCGGGCCACTTGCTGGAGGTCAACCGGAGAAGGTCCGTTCATTCTGTGCCCTGAATAATTAAAGAATCGAGCAAGGCTAACACGCCGCGGTTGCTCGCCGCACACAGGGTACGCCCACTCGCTCGTGATATTCTTAAAGGAGTTACTGCGTCCTGAGACGCGGCAAGCCGCGTCTCTACCAAGGCCTCGCGGGGCACCGCATTTCTACCAGGGCTCGCGGCAATTTCCGCAGTCTTCAAGAGAACAATGATTTCAGTGAGCAATGTTTCGATGCGCTACGGCGCTAAAGTTCTGTTCGACGAGGTCTCGACCGCGTTTACCCCGGGAAAGCGCTACGGCCTGACCGGGCCGAACGGGGCGGGCAAATCCACGTTCATGAAGATCCTGACCGGGGAGATGGAGCCGCAGAAGGGCACGGTGGTGCGGCCGCGCAAGTTCGGCGTGTTGAGCCAGGACCAGTTTGCCTTCGACGCGTATCGCGTGATCGACACGGTGATCATGGGCAACAAGCGCCTGTGGACGGCGATGGAGGAGCGCGACCGCATCTACGAAAAGCCGGAGATGAGCGACGAAGACGGGATGCGGCTGGGCGAACTCGAAGGGATTGTCGGCGAGGAGGACGGCTACGGCGCCGAGAGCGACGCTGCGATCCTGCTGCAGGGCCTCGACATTCCCGACGAAGTGCACGAGCGCAAGATGAGCGAACTGCAGGGCGGGCAGAAGGTGCGGGTGTTGCTGGCGCAGGCGCTGTTCGGGCATCCGCAGGCATTGCTGCTTGACGAGCCCACCAACCACCTGGACCTCGATTCGATCCACTGGCTACAGGATTTTCTCAATGCCTACGATGGCGTGTTGATCGTCATCTCGCACGACCGGCATTTCCTGAACAGCATTTGCACTCACGTAGCCGACATCGACTACGAGACCATCATCACTTATACCGGCAACTATGACGAAATGGTGATGACCAAAACCCAGGTGCGCTCGCAGATTGAAGCGCAGAACGCGCAGCGGGAAAGAAAGATTGCGCAGCTCAATGAGTTCATCGCACGGTTTGCGGCGGGAACGCGGTCAAGCCAGGTGCAGTCGCGACGCAAGGAAGTGGAGCGGCTGCAGCTGACCGAGCTAGCCAAGTCGAATATCCAGCGCCCCTACATCAAGTTCGAACAGAAGCGGCCGTCGGGGAAACATATATTGGAGATCGAGGGCGTTTCCAAGTCGTATGACGATACGGTCGTAATACGAGATTTCACCGCGAGCGTCACGCGGGGCGAGAAGATCGCGCTGATGGGGCGCAACGGCGCGGGCAAGACGACGCTGGTGAATGCACTGCTGGCGGATTCCCCGACCGTGCCCGAGTCGGAGTTGCGCGAGACCAGCGGGTACAACGGGCCTTTCCGCAGTGCCGGCAAAGTTATTTGGGGACACGAGGCGGCGGTGGGCTATTTTGCGCAGGATCATCGGTCGCTGATTCAGCCGGGCATGAGCGTGCTGGAGTGGCTGCACCAGTGGGACCCGGGCGCGTCGGTGGAAGAAATCCGCGGGCTGTTGGGCCAGATGTTGTTTGCGCGCGAAGAAGGCAGCAAGCGCACCGAGGTTCTTTCCGGTGGCGAAGCGGCCCGTATCCTGTTCTGCAAGCTGATGCTGCAGAAGCCGAATGTGCTCGTGCTGGATGAGCCTACAAACCACCTCGACCTGGAGGCGATCAATGCGCTGAACATCGCGCTGCAGCGGTACCAGGGGACGGTGTTGCTGGTCACGCACGATCATGATTTGATTGATGAGGTGGCCACCCGCGTCTGGCACTTCGAGGGCGATCACAAGGTTACCGATTTCAGGGGATCGTACGAGGAGTACCAGGGCGTAACGGCGTAAGCCGCAGGACTATTCACCGCCGAGACAGCGAGTTCGCCGAGGCGGACCCAGTGTTGCAGCTCGGGAGATGCAGTTCGATCGATCGCCGGTCGCTTGGGCTCACGGGTTCGGGGGTGGTGGAGGCGTGGTGGCCGGGGGCACGCTTTCCGCTGACTTCATCCAATCCGCATCACTGAGCTTCCATCCTCCGCCCAGCGCCTTGTACAGATCGACCAGCGCTACTTTGCGTTCCAGGTCGTAGGTCACCAGGGTGTTCTGCACCGGGAACAAGTTCAGCATGGCATCGATCACTTCAAAGTAGTTGGAGAGACCGCTGTCGTAGCGCAAGTTTGCGAGTCGAACCGCGTCCTGGTAGGCGGTGACCGATCGGCTCTCTTCCCGGATAGAATCCGCAAGTTTTTGATGCGCAGCCAGCGCCGTGGAAACCTCGCCAAAAGCCTGGGTCACCGATTGCTCATAGAAAATCTGCGCCTGGTCGCGCTGCGCGAGGGCCGCGCGGTACTGGCTCTTCAGGCGCCCGCCGGTGAACAGCGGACCTGCCAGTCCTCCTCCGAGGCTCCATTGCGTGCCAGAGCTGACGAGGCCGGAGAGTTGCGGGCTGACGCCACCGAGCAGTCCGGTCAGGCTGACCACCGGGAAGAAATTCGCCTTCGCCACCCCGACATTGGCATTGGCGGCGATCAGTTGTTGTTCGGCCTGGCGAAGATCAGGCCGTCGCTCCAGTAGCGTGGATGGAAGCCCAGCCGGAATCACGTTCAGTTCGTTCTGCTCGGCCAGGGCGGTACCGCGAGGCATGGCGGCGGGGTTTTTGCCGAGCAGCAAGCTGATCTGGTTTTCCTTCGCGGTAATCTGCCGCTCCAGGTCGGGAATGCGGGCCAGCACGTCAGCCCAAGCGCCTTCCGCGCGCGAGGTTTCCAGGGCGGAAGCGGCTCCGCCGCCCAGTTTCTTGTTGAATAAGTCGTAGGTTTCGCCGAAGCTCTGAGCGGTTTCCTGTGCGATCACCAACTCCGCATCGAGCGCGCGCAATTCGAAATAGGCCTGAGCAACGTCGGAGACCAGGCTCAGCCAAACACCACGCTGGGCTTCCTCGGAAGCGAAGAACAGGGCACGCTGCTGCTCGTTGAGGCGGCGGATCCGGCCCCAGAGGTCGATCTCCCAGGAAAGGTTGAAGTTGTAATTGTAGTAGGTGTGGTTGGGAATGACCTGGGTCTTGACCCCGGAGATGCCCGCGCCGTATCCGATTTGAGGATAGTAGGCGGACTTGGCCACGCCGGCGAAGGCGCGAGCCTCTTCGACGCGCGCGGCGGCGGTCGCGACGTCGTAGTTGTTCTTGAGAGCTTCTCGAATCAGCTGTTGCAGGACCGGATCTTTAAATAACTCCCACCAGCCGAGGTCTGCAATTGAACTGGGCTGCGGCGTCGCCTCCTGGTAATACTTATCGGGAGGCTGAATGACTGGACGTTTGTATTTCGGACCGACCGCGCAACCCACAAGTCCTATCAGAAGAAGAGCCACCGCAATGGTCTTGCTCATCAGTCCGCTCCTCCTTCCGCAGGAGCCGTTACCGGGATTGGCTCGGCTTCCTTCTTCTTCTTAGTGATCCGCTCCACCACCACGAAGAGAACCGGAACGAGGAAGACGCCGAGCAGGGTCGCCGTGCTCATGCCGACGATCACGGCGCTGCCTAACACCTTTCGGCCGACCGCCCCGGCGCCTTTGGCAGCCCACAAGGGCACGCATCCCAAGATGAAGGCAAAGGAGGTCATGAGGATGGGGCGGAGGCGGAGGCGAGCGCCTTCCAGCGCGGCCTGCACGAGTTCTTTCCCGTTCTTCTCGTGCTCCAACTTCGCGAACTCGACGATCAGAATCGCATTCTTCGCGGCCAGCCCAATCAGCATGACGAGCCCAATTTGCGCGAATACGTTGTTGTCGAACTTACGCAGCAGCAGCCCGGCGAATGCGCCCAGGACTGCGACTGGCGTGGAGAGCAGCACGCTGAAGGGCAGCGACCAGCTCTCATACATGGCAGCGAGGATCAGGAACACGAACACAATGGACATGCCGAAGACCGCGCCTTGTCCGCCGGAGGCCTTTTTCTCTTGATACGACATATCCATCCAGGCATAGCCCATACCGTTGGGAAGATTTTCCTTGGCAATCTGCTCCATGGCCGACATCGCCTGGCCGGAGCTGTATCCGGGGGCGGGCGAACCATTGACCTGAATGCTGCGGAAAAGGTTGAAGCGGTTGGTGTACTCGGGGCCGGAAATGCGGCGAACGGTGACCAGCGAGCCCAGCGGGGTCATCTCGCCTTTCGCATTGCGGACGTAGAAATTGTTGATCTTGTCAGCGCTGGTGCGATATTCGGGCTCGGCCTGGAGATAAACCTTCCATTGCCGGCCGAAGCGGTTGAACTGGTTGACGTAGGCGCCGCCGAGAAAGGCTTGCAAGGTCTGGTAGACATCGGCGAATTGCAGGCCTTGCTTCATCACGCGATCCTGGTCGATGTCAACAAAGAGTTGCGGCACAGAGGGGCGGAAGGTGGTCACGAGGCGACCCAGTTCGGGACGCTTGCGCGCCGCCTGATTCAACTTCTCAAATGCGTCATAGAGCTGGTCGACGGTTCCGCTGGAGCGGTCCTGCAGCATGAAGGTGAAGCCGCCGGCGGTGCCCAGGCCGGGAATTGCGGGAGGACCGAAGGCGAAGCCAAAGGCCTCGGGGACTTGCTGGGCCAGCTTCGCGTTCAGGGTACGAATCAGCGACGCGGCAGAGAGCTCATCGCTGTGCCGCTCCTCCCATGGATCGAAGGCGATGAAGTAGAAGCCGCTATAGGATGCGGAGGTGTTCGACAGCAGGCTGAAACCGGCGATGCCGTCGTAGCTCTCGACGCCGTGGGTGTGGGCGAGGATGTCGTCGACCTTGCGCATGACCGCATCGGTCCGCTGCAAGGAGGCGGCGTCGGGCAACTGGACCTGCAGGAACGCGTAGCCCTGATCTTCTTCGGGAATGAAGCTGGTGGGGAGTTTCTTGCCCATCAGCCCGGCGAGCACCGAGGCGCCGACCAGGAGCAGAATGGCGATTCCGGCGCGGCGGATCAGCAGGCGGCTCCAGGAAACGTAGCCGCCGGTGACCTTCTCGAAGGAACGGTTGAACCAATCGAAGAAGCGGCCGAGGATGCCCTTCGATTTCTTGCGCGGCTTGAGCAGCATGGCCGAGAGTGCGGGCGAGAGGGTGAGCGCGTTGAAGGCGGAGATGAGCACGGAAATGGCGATGGTGACGGCAAATTGCTGGTTGAGGAGTCCGGTGATCCCGCCCATCGCGGCCATGGGGACGAAGACGGAGGCGAGAATCAGGGCGATGCCGATGACCGGGCCGGAGACTTCTTCCATCGCCTTGAAGGTCGCGTCCTTGGGCGACAGGCCGTGTTCAATGTGATGCTCGACCGCTTCCACCACCACGATCGCGTCATCGACGACGAGGCCGATGGCGAGGATGAGGCCGAACAGCGAGAGGGTGTTGATGGAGAAACCCAGCATCGGGAAGACGGCGAAGGTTCCGATCAAGGAAACGGGAACGGCGATCAGCGGGATCAGGGTGGCACGCCAGCCTTGCAGGAAGAGGAAGACCACGATGATCACGAGAATGATCGCTTCGTAGAGGGTCTTCACGATTTCCTTCATGCCCTCGGTGACCGGGAGGGTGGTATCGAGGGAGACGACGTAGTCGAGGCCTTGCGGAAAGCGCTGCTTCAGTTCCAGCATCTGCGCCTTGACCTGGTTGGCCACGGCAAGCGCGTTGGAACCGGGCGCCTGGTAAACGCAGATGATGACGGCGGGCTTTTGGTTATAGCGGCCAATCTGCTGGTAGACGAGGGAACCGAGTTCGATGCGGGCGACGTCTTTTAACCGCACCAGCGAGCCGTCCGGGTTCTGACGGACGATGACGTTGCCGAACTCTTCCGCGTTGGCGAGGCGGCCGGGGGCGCGCACGGAGTAGGTGAACTGCTGGCCCTTGGGTGCGGGCTCGCCTCCGACCTGGCCGGCGGGATTGACCGCGCTCTGTTGCTGCACGGCGTTGCTGATATCGGAGACGGTCATGCCCAGCTTGGTGAGCTGATCCGGCTTCACCCAGATGCGCATCGCGTAGTCGGCGGCTCCGAAGTTGGTGACTTGTCCAACGCCGGGAATACGGAGCAGCGCATCATTAATGTTGATGGTGGCGTAGTTGCCGAGAAAGCGCCCGTCGAACGCTCCGGTGGGCGAGTACACGGAGAGCACGAGCAGGGGCAAGCCCATCAGTTTCTTGACGGTGAGTCCGTACTGGTTGACCGAGGTGGGGAGATTGGGACTCGCCTGCGACACGCGATTTTGCGTGTTGACCTGATCGATATCGACGTTGGTGCCGATGTCGTAGGTCACTTTCAGGTTCATGGTGCCGTCGTTGGCGTTGGTGCTCATCATGTAGAGCATGTTGTCCACGCCATTCATCTGCTGTTCGAGGGGGGTTGCGACCGATTGTTCAATGGTGAGGGCGTCGGCGCCGGTGTAGGTGGCGGCGACGTTGACCTGCGGAGGAACGATGTCAGGCAGCTGCGCAATCGGGAGCTTGGCCATGGCGAGCACGCCCGCGATCACGGTCAAGATGGCAATGACGATGGCGACGATGGGGCGATTGATGAAGAACTTGGCCATGACTACTCACCGCCCTTGACCGAATTCGCCTGCGTATCTTTAAACGGAGTGGGAGCAACCACCATTCCGTCGCGCAGACGCTGCAGGCCATCTACAACCACCTTGTCACCGGGTTGGAGACCGGAGTCGATCACCCACATGTCCTGAAATTGCGGGCCGGGTTTGACGGCCCGGATCGCGACCTTGTTCTCTGCATCCACGACACCCACCTGGTAAAGTCCCTGCAACTCAGCGATGGCGCGCTGGGGAATGAGCAGAGCGTTCTTGAGGTCCTCAGTGACGGCGCGGATTCGGGCGTACTGGCCGGGGCGCAGCACATTGCCAGGATTCGGGAATTCGGCCCGCACCTGGATCGTGCCGGTGCGCGAATCGACTTCGCGATTCACCAGCAGCGCGTGCCCGCGCTGCGGATATACGGAGCCGTCTCCCAGAATCAGTTCCAGGTTCTTGCCGGCGGCGCGGCCGCTTTTCTGCCGGACGAAGCGCAGATAATCCTGCTCGGTAATACTGAAATCGACGTAGATGGGGTCAACCGCGGAGACTGTGGCCATCACCGTATTGGGGGTCATCAGGTCGCCGATTCCGACCTTGGCGATACCCGCAATGCCCGAGATCGGGGAGGCTACGGTGGTCCAGCCCAGGTTGAGCTTGGCGTTGTCGAGGTTAGCCTGGGCAGCTTCTACCTCCGCGGAGGCGGCGCGCTGCGAGCTGAGGGCCTTGTCGAGTTCCGCCTGGCTGACCGCCTTCTGGCTCACCAATGGGGTGTAGCGATTGACGTCGGTTGTGGCCTGGGACAAGGCGGCCCGGTTGCGCTCCAATTGGCCCTGTGCCTGTTCCACCGACGCTTGGGCCTGGCGGCGATCGAGCAGGAACATGGCCTCGCCCTTTTTGACAAACGATCCTTCGGTGTACAGGCGATTGAGCAGGAAGCCTTCGACTTTGGGCCGGATGTCAGCATCGATGTTGCCGGACATCGTACCGACCCACTCCTGGTAGATGGGCACATCCCGTTGCACGACAGGGGTAATCGTGACGCCGGGCGGCGGGGGTGGGGCATTTGGCTTATCTGACGAGCAGCCGGTGGCAAGCACCAAGCCCAACACCAGCATGCCTAGAAGCGAGGGACGAAGATGCGGCTCTACCAACACGGGACTTCCTCCGAAACAGGCAGAGATGATCGGCCTGCAGAAATCGCTGAGCGACTCCGCGCATGATGCCGGAAAAGAGTAAGCATGAACGTGCGGCGACCTCTGACGAAGGTAGACCACTGGGGTGGGATGTGCCTACTGTCAGAAAGAACAGGTTCCCTCTTCCCGGCGCGAAGGCCGGAAGCGGACTTTTTGCCGTCAGAAATGGAGAAATGCTGGTTATTTCGTGGCAATGAATACGGGAAGCTGGCGGACCGGCGCATGGGGCTTCGCCGCGGCCGGGCAATCGCGATTTTGAATGGCGCGGGCCGATTTCACAAAGATGAAACCGCGCACCAACGAATCGGACCGGAAGCTCGGCTGGATGCTCGATTTCCTGAAGACGAAATTACCCAAGTGCGCGTAACCCAAATCTGCCCAGCCAGGTTCAAAAATCCACTTATTCGGAACACGCCAACGCATCCTCAGATCGTGATTGGCATCTCTAGAGATGAACTGTGAGGTTGCCCTGGTCCGGTCTGCGCAGGAACGGCGGAACGATTACAATCGTGAGGCCGCGAGCAGGGACTGGCAAAAAACTGCAGGAGGTACGCTCGACTGATGACCCACCGAGGACTGCGCTCAGAAAATCCATGGGAGATCGAAAACCAAAATGGAGCCCGCCCCTCCGATGCGTTCGTCTTCTTCGGAGCCACCGGCGATCTCGCGTACAAGAAGATCTTTCCGGCGCTGCACAACATGATTCGCCACGGCAACCTGAAGTGCCCCATCATCGGGGTGGCCAAGTCCGGCTGGACTCTCGAGCAGCTTCGCGAGCGAGCGCGCTCCAGCATTCAGACCCACGGGGGCGGCGTCGACGATGCTGCGTTTGCCCAGCTGATCCAGCACCTGCACTATCTCGACGGCGACTACACGGACTCCAACACCTTTGCGAAGCTGCGCCAGGAGCTGGGCAAAGCCAATGCTCCGATTCACTACCTCGCAATTCCACCCAGCATGTTCGAAACGGTGGTGGAAAAGCTCGGCAATTGTTGCGCGAAAAATGCGCGCATTATCGTAGAGAAGCCGTTCGGTCGTGACCTTGCGTCGTCGAAAGAACTGAACCGGATACTGCACTCGGTATTTGCCGAGCACCAGATTTTCCGGATCGATCATTACCTGGGCAAGGAGGCGGTCGAGAACCTGCTGTTCTTCCGTTTCGCGAACACCTATTTCGAGCCCATCTGGAATCGCAACTATGTGGAGAGCGTGCAGATCACGATGGCCGAAAAATTCGGGGTGGCAGGGCGAGGCAAGTTTTACGAGGAGGCGGGCGCCATCCGCGATGTCATCCAAAACCACATGTTGCAAGTAGTGGCGTTGGTTGCGATGGAACCTCCGACTTCGATGTACCCGGAGTCAATCCGCGACGAGCAGGTAAAGGTGTTCCGCAATATTCCCCCCATTCAACCCGAGAAGCTGGTGCGCGGACAGTTCGTGGGCTACCGCAACGAGACGGGGGTAGCGGCCGATTCGCAGGTGGAAACTTTCGGGGCGGTTCGATTCGAAGTGGACTCCTGGCGGTGGGCAGGTGTTCCCTTCCTGATTCGCGCCGGCAAATGCATGAAGACGACGGCGACGGAGGTTGTAGTCCGGTTGAAACGACCGCCTCTGGGCCGCGCTCCGGCTTCTGAGCAAAATTACTTCCGCTTCCGTCTGGGCGAAGAGATCTCCATCGGCGCTGGAGTGCGCGTCAAGAAGCCCGGCGCGAAAATGACCGCCATTATGACGGAGTTATCGGCGGTAAAGAGCTCGCCCGGAGACGAGGTGGATGCGTACGAGCGGCTGTTGACCGATGCCATGCGCGGCGATGCGCTGCTGTTTGTGCGTGAGGACGCGGTGGAAGTCTCCTGGGCGGTGGTGGAAAACATCCTGGGCAATGCCGCGCCCCTGCACTTCTACGAGCCGGGCTCGTGGGGACCGCTTGAGGCGGCGAATCTTGCAAAAGATATCGGAGGCTGGCGGAATCCGGACTAAAACCCTGTAGGTCGGCGCCAGCGCCATTTTTCCCAGAACTCTCTGAGCCCATGCCGCAACGTTGCACAATCCGGGCCACCCTGGCGCTGTGCTGCATGCTTGCGATGACAGGCGCATTCGCGCTCTCTCTGCAGAGTGCTACGCACAAGAAAGAGCCGGTTGACGAGCAGACACTGCGCAGCGCGGCACATCGCCACGGGATCCTAATCAGCGCAGCGGCTGCGCCCACCCACCTCGCCGATGCCGAGTACAGTGCGATCCTGAGCGGCGAATTCAGCGCGCTCGAGCCGGAGAATGCGATGAAGTTCGCGCTGATTCATCCGCGCCCGAACACGGATCCGCAACCCTACGATTTCGCGCCCGCGGACCGACTGGTCCGCTTTGCCCAAGATCATGACATGCAAGTGCGCGGCCACACGCTGGTGTGGCACCGGCAGGCGCCGGACTGGGTCACGCACGGTAACTTCACGGCGGCTCAGCTCAATGCCATTCTGCGGGATCACATTACGAAGGTCGTCCGGCACTTCGGGGACGACGTGTTCGCCTACGACGTTGTGAACGAGGCCTTCAACGACGACGGCTCGCTTCGGAGCACACTCTGGTACAACCAACCGGGAATCGGTTTCGCGAATGGCGGGACCAAGTACATCGAGCAGGCGTTCGAGTGGGCGCACGCCGCGAATGCCAACGCCAAGCTGTTCTATAACGACTACGACAACGAAACCATCAACCAGAAATCGGACGCGATCTACGAGATGGCGCGAGATTTCCACAAGCGGGGAATACCGCTGGCCGGCATCGGCTTCCAGATGCACATCGGCCTCGACTTCGACGACCCCGACAAGCTGCGTTCCCTGGCCGACAATTTCGACCGCTTCGCCAAGCTCGGACTTGAAATCCATATCACGGAGTTGGACATCCGGCTTCGGGATGGGGATGCGGCAACGCTGGCGTCGCAGGCGAAGCTCTACGGCGAGATCGTGCACGCGTGCCTGCAACAGCCCAACTGCAAGTTCATTCAGACGTGGGGAATCACTGACAAGTATTCGTGGGTCCCGCAGTTTTTCAAAGGCTACGGCTGGGGGCTGCTGTGGGACGACCATTTCCAGAAGAAGCCCGCTTATTTCGCTGTGTTGCACGCTCTCGAGTGAGCGCGAATGGCTTGAGGGTAGCGCGCAGGGCGGCGCAATCTACCGGCAAGACCTGCGAAAACAACGCCCCAACTTTCATCCGCAATCATCGAGCGCCAGGGGGTGCAAACATTCATGAGCCAACCATCTCCCGAGATTTATCTGGCGCGCCACGGCGAGACTGCCTGGAGCCTTTCCGGCCAGCACACCGGCAGCACCGATTTGCCGCTCACTGCGAAGGGCGAGGAAAACGCGCGGCGGCTGGGCGCACGGCTGCGGGGCCGCCAATACGCCAAGGTTTTTACCAGCCCGCTACAGCGGGCGCGCCGCACCTGTGAACTCGCGGGCTTCGGCGCTGCGGCACAGACCGATCCTGACCTGGTCGAGTGGAACTACGGGGAATACGAGGGGCTGACGACCGCGCAGATCCTCGCCAAACGGCCGGGATGGCAGCTGTTCCGGGACGGCTGCCCCGGCGGCGAGTCGCCGGATCAAGCGGCAGCACGCGCCGACCGCGTGGTCGCCCGTCTCCGCGCGGCAAACGCTGACGTCTTGCTGTTCTCCAGCGGACATTTTCTTCGGATGCTCAGCACCCGCTGGCTGGGACTGCCGCCCTCCGACGGGCGCTGCTTCTTGCTGAGCACCGCGAGCTTAAGCATCCTCGGATATGAACACAGTCTCTCGGAGCCAGTCCTTCGCTTGTGGAATGACACCAGCCACCTCGATCCTTAGCCCGCGATCCCGCGGGCTGAACCGGCAGCGATGGTATTCTGATGGTGCAAGCCACCCGCGCCAAGGCTGTCATTCCTCATGCCCAATCCAGAACCTCCCGAGACACCATCTTCCGAACCGACCGAGTCTTTCGGCGAACTGCTCTCCCAGTATGAGAAGAGTCACGCCGCCGGCAAGGAAGGCGGACGCAAACAACACGAAGGCACGGTGGTCGCGGTCACCAGCGATTCGGTCCTGCTCGACATCGGCTTCAAGAGCGAAGGCATGCTTCCGCTGGCGGCGTTTCCGAATCCTTCGGCGGTTCCGAAGGTAGGGGACAAACTGACGGTCGCGGTCAAAGGGCGCAGTCCGGAAGGTTATTACGATCTCGCGGTCGGACGAGTGGAGCGTCCGCAGGACTGGCCCGCGCTCGAGCGGGCGTTCGCGGAAAAGACCACGATCGTGGGAACCTTGACCGGAGTGGTAAAAGGCGGCCTTACCGTCGACATTGGCGTGCGCGCTTTTCTGCCCGCCTCGCGGAGCGGTGCGCGCGACGCGGCCGAACTTGAGAAGTTAGTTGGCCAGGATATTCGCTGCCGCATCACCAAGGTCGACGCTGCGGAGGAGGATGCGGTGGTCGATCGGCGCATCGTCGCGGAAGAAGAAGAACGATCGCTCAAGGATCGCCGCTACGCCGAGATTCGCGAGGGTGACGTCCTGAGCGGGACGGTTCGTACGCTTACCGACTACGGTGCATTTATCGATCTCAATGGGGTCGACGCCCTCCTTCATGTGAGAGACATTGCCTGGCATCGGATTGCGAAGCCAGCCGATCTGCTGTCTGCGGGTCAATCGGTCGACGTGAAGGTGCTGAAGGTCGCCGCCGAAGGCGACAAGCGCCGACTCTCGGTGGGGATGAAGCAACTGCAACCGCACCCGTGGGATGCCGTGCCGAAGAAATACAAGCTGGGCGAGCGTGTTCGGGGAATCATTACGCGGGTGGCGGACTTCGGGGCCTTCGTCGAACTCGAGCCGGGAGTCGAAGGCCTGATTCACGTTTCCGAAATGTCGTGGGTAAAGCGAGTCCGCAAAGCCAGCGACCTGGTCCAGCCAGGCGACTCGGTGGAAGCCGTCATTCTCGGCATCAATATGGAAGAACACCGCATGTCACTGGGGTTGAAGCAGGCGCTGGGAGATCCTTGGGCGGAGGTTCCGTCAAAATTTCCGGTCGGCTCGGTCGTAGAAGGCCCCGTGACCAGCCTCGCCAAGTTCGGCGCCTTTGTGCAGCTCGCCGAAGGCGTAGAAGGCATGATCCACATCAGCGACATCACCGACGAAAAACGGCTCAACCATCCCCAGGAGGCCTTGAAGGTTGGGCAGATGGTGAAGGCCCAGGTAATTTCCCTCGACAGCTCCAAGCGGTTGATGAAACTTGGGATTCGCCAGTTGGCCCCGAGCGATCTGGACGAATACATCGCCGAGCAGAAGGTGGGCGATATTGTGAGCGGACGACTGATCGAAGTTTCGCCGGGCAGCGCCCTGGTCGAACTGGGGCAAGGCGTCCAGGGTACATGCCGGGTGGTCCCTCGAGCGGCACAGAACAAGCCGGAAGCTCAGCCCAAGGCGGACCTTTCATCCCTCTCCACCATGTTGCAGGCCCGCTGGAAGAGCGGCCCGTCTTCGGATACGGGGAAACTGGACGAATTGCGCGCCGGGGAGGTTCGCAGCTTTCGAATCACCAGCCTCGACCCTTCGGGGAAGAAGATCGAACTCGAACTGGCCTAGCTCGCGGTCCGGGTCGCCGGAAAATTGGGCTTTGTCATCGCAGACTTTTGCAACTAATTCGCACTGGTAGAACACGCAGTTGTCATTTTTTCGTCACACCGGCTAGTTCTCATCCGATTTAAGTTCCATAAGGGCGCAGCCCGCCTTTCCTACACGGAAAAATCGATTGCGTACGGCAGAAATGGGGTTTTATTTCCGCCGGGGATGGAGTATCGTGTCGGACACAAAAAGAAGGCTCGGAGTGCCGCTCCGGAGCCTTGATGATCTCACCGGCGGCGGGTTTACGGGGCAAGCCCAGAGTGAGTGACGGATCCGCACTCTTCTCTCGCCATCCGGGCTAACGGCAAGGTGTTGAACTCTCAGGGGAAGGTTGCCAGTCATGCGTGCTCCTCTCTCTCTCTCCGCGCTAGCGGTCGTATTGTGTCTCCCACTGGTTAGTACCTCGCGCACTGCCTGGGCATCTCCTAACCCAAGTTCGGATGCGGCAACCACCATCACGATTCCGGGCCCACTGCGTTCGTTCCTGCGCATGGCGGGCATCAGCCAGCAGATCGCTCCAGCGGACGTGCTGCCCTTACTGGCCTTCAATATCAATGCGCACGGCTACGAGGGATGGCAGGAGAAGGGCCATCCCACCGAGTTTCTGATCCTGCTGGAGCGCTATGTGAGCCAGGCCCGTGACCTCTCAGCGCTGGCTGGGCCAGACGGCTACCTGCGGGTACCGAGTTGCCAGGAAGCGACTCCGCTGCTCAAAGTGCTGGGCTACCGGGTGCGCCGGGAGTGCGGAACCGCGAACGCCGCACTGGTCACTGCCGATCCGGAACGCGCGTTCCTGACCATCGACTCCGGATTTCCCCTCTCTGATCTTGAGATGACGCTGCAGGGGGGCAAGCCGTTTGCGTACGATTTCCATTCGACGCAGGTGCCCGTTCTTTTTGCGCCCAGCGACTGGTCCTCCCTGGCGCGGGATGCGAGTACGGGCAAAGGCGAAATGCTGGACGCCATCCTGCACAATCCGCCGATCGCCCGGTTGTATTTCGCGATGTCGCGAATGGATCCGGATACGGCGCTGGCACTGCGCCGCACTGTCGGTCTGGACAAGTTGCTGCCCCACGGGCCGGCGCTCGCGTTTTACGGTGGACAGCTTGCGATCCGCTCGGGCCGCGTGGTGGTGCCGGGAGGCAGCGCCGCCGATCCCGCCTGGAAGGACCTGGTCGGCGCCAGCCCGACCTCGCCCACCGAATTTCTCGCCAAGCTGGTATCGCGCGACCACGGCTGGATGGTGGCATACTTCGACGCGCTTTCGCGGACCAACCAGGCGCAACAGGCGCACTTCACCGAGGCACGGCGTCTGCGCCGTTACTACGAGGCATTTCGCGGGGCCAATCCGAACAGCGATGCGGCGCGACCCATCTTTCGCCCGGCTCCCGGCCTGCTGCTGCTGGTCACGCGCGTGCAGTGGACCGACAACGACGAGCCTTGGGTTCCCGGCAACTTTGAGGTGTGGCAGGAAATCTTCCGGCGCAAGCCCGACTCCAAGGCGGTTCACGAACTGAACAAGCACAGCCGCAATCGCGCGGCTGATGCCGAGTCGTTGCTGGAAGCCATGTTCGCGCTGTCGCACTCTCCGGCCGAGGTGATGCCGGTCCAGGTTTACCTCACGCTGAGCGCGCTCGACAGCCGACGTCCCGCGGACCGGCGGCTGAGCCCTGAGACGGTTCGGCTGCTGGCACTCAAGTACGGGGACCTTAGCGATCAGTACCGCGTCTTCCTTGAATTTCCGGAACTCAGCGACTCTTCGATCGCCCACTTTGTCACCATCACGCAGAATCTCGACTCGATCTCCGATCACACGCTGCGCGGCAACGCGATGGGAATCTTTGAGGCGAATGTCGGGCTGTGGCAAGTTATGGCTCGCCAGGGAGAGATCCAGCACGCGAGCTTGAACGACTCCTGGGAAGCTGTGCTGTCTCCCTTCGTGCGCTTCTCCTCGGAGGCACAACTCTACAACGCGGGCCGCAGCTCGCTGGGCGGGCTTCTGCGCAGCGCCACAGGAACTCCCAACCATTCGCAGGATGAACTCATCGAACTCCTGGCCGGTCCGCCCCAGACGACGGCGGACGGGCAACACATGCATTCCGAAGTTGCGGGTCGACTCCACGATGTGATGGCCAGCCAGCGCCTGGTTTCGCTGGACACGCTGCTCGCCCTGGGTAACGGCCTGGATCAGGTCGAGCGTGGCAACGAGCCGGCCACGAACCTTTTGCCGCTCGCCCACCAACTCACCGAGTTCGAGATGCCGCGGCCCATCTTCACGGGCGGCGAACGCGCCGAGTGGGCTTCGGGAGTATTCAACGACCGTCACACCGACCTGGAAATGCACACCGGCATCCAGAAGATTCTGCAGAGCTCGCCTTCGGCAGGACAACTTGAAGACGCGCGCGGGCAACTTGCACCATTCCTGCGGGACTCGCTGGTTGGACTCAACTATGCGTACTACGAACCGCCGGGGGCTCAAGTCCTGCGACACAATCCGCTGTTCGTCCGCTCGCATGACTTCGCGGCCGAGACCGTCTCCGGGTATACCCACATCTGGCAGGCCGCCGAGATGTTCGGAGAAGGCTCTCCGGCCGGCGGCGGCGCTCACCTGGTGGGATCGCTGGCCGATCTGCCGTATGTGCTGGCCGAGGTAGAGCAGGATTTCATCGCGCCGCAGAATGTGCAGGCTCTGATCTGGCGGGCGATTGTTCCCGACCTGCTGATGGATGCGACGTTGCCGCGGTGGTGGGATGTGAGTCGCGATGAACTGCACGCGGTCAGCCTCTACCAGCGCTCCGGTGAAGAATTGCTGACGGCGTCGGCCAGCAACGCCGACCTGCGAACGCGGGTTGTGGCCATACTTGGCGAGCGGCTGGCTCCGCGAGAACTTTCTGAGGTCGAGCAGCTGCTGAAGTCGAGCACGCCATCGGATGCCCTTGGCCGACTTTCAGCGGCGGACGATCTGTTTCTAGCGGCGGAGTTTCGGCAGCACTATCCGGCGGAAGCCGACTCTTTCGGCTCCGCCAGCCAGGAACTGGGGGCTCTTTGCCAGCGCGACCCGAGCCAGACCAGTTGGGATCGCCTGTCGCGAGACTTCGGGGTTCCGCACCCGGTGCTTGCCCAGAGTTATGGATCGGAACTGCTGAACATACGTCCCTTCCCGGCGTTTGAAGGAGAGTCGAGCCGGTTGCAGGCCGAGAGCTGGGAGTCGAGCAACCTGTATTGGGCGCGCCTCGCCGATGAGATGGGCTACTCGCCCGTCATGCTCACCGAGTTGGCGCCACAACTGACCCAGCACATGGTCGAGCGAATCTTCGCGACCGACCTGGAGGATTGGCCTGCGCTCGTCCGGGCCCTGCATGAAACCGGCGAGGAGTTCCAGCATGGAAGACTCGCTTCGCTGCAATCTACCGGAACGAATTGATTTCTGGTGCCAACTCAGCCTCGCTCGCGGCGATCAAAAAAACCGTCGAGACAGGCGGGCGGAAGGATAAGAAACGTATGACCACGAAACCTGTTTGGCTTCTCTGCCTGCTTCCCATCCTCCTGGTGTCCAGCCCGGGAAGCTTCACAATGGCGCAGGAGAGCGAACCCCACATCCGCGTTGTCGTGAACATGGTGCAGCTGAACGTTGCTGTAACCGACGACAAGGGGAACTACGTCACAGGTCTCAAGCCGAAAGATTTCCTCATTACCGAGGATGGCGTTCGCCAGACCTTAGCCTCGTTCGCCGAGGGCAACGGACCGGCGCGCCGGCTGGCAGGCGCGGCCGGCCCCGAGCAGAATCCGCCGGCGGAACCCCCCGCTCAGCAGCCCGAGGCTGAGAATCCGCCGCAGACCATCAATACCCCGGGCTTGGCTTCCCTGGCCTCTGGCGCCAACGTCTTCATCCTGTTCGATACCAGCAACTACATGTATCGCGGCTTCGTGTTTGCCCAGGATGCCATTGCTGATTTTGTCCGCTCCCTCGACAATCCCCACAAAGTTGCGCTCTATTCCTACAGCCGCGATCTCTCGCGGGTAGCCCCTCTAACCGACGATCGCGCGCAGGTGCTGCGCAGCGTCCGTTCGACGGTAGCCGGCGACGATGCCGCTCTCTACAACTGCCTCCTGCTAACCGTGAAAGATGCGGCCCACTATATCGGGCGCAAGGTAGTGGTAGTTTTCTCCAACGGTCCTGACAACAGCAGCGTGGTTCCGCCGGAGGACGTTGCCGAACTCGCCCAATCCACTGGCACGGTCATCTACATGATCAGCACGCAGCAAGCAAAGCTGGAACCGGTTTCGACCGCCGTCTTTGAACGCATGACCGCGGCCACCGGCGGCAAGGCATATTTTGCCAAGACCTGGCGCGACGAGCAGCGCGCGTTCGCCTCGATCCGCGATGATCTGGACCATTTGTACTCGCTCGCCTACTATCCGCAGGCCAACCCCAATACGGGCTGGCGCGCGATCAGCGTGAAGCTGGTGGGACCGAGCAAGAAGTACCACATCCGCACCCGCAGCGGATATCGGCCGGAGCCAGTTCAGGCCGCACCTCGCAATACGGCGAGCATGGAATAGGCCTGCGATCAGAAGCCTTCAACGATCCACGCCTTGGGAAAACCGCCCGGGGCGTGGACATCATGCAATTCTGTTCACATCCGGGGCCCCATTGCCCAAAAAGTCCCATTGGCATTCACGGCTGTGCTAGAGTGTTCCACTCTTCCCCCTTGCGTTCCATCTAGAACTTACGTGGAGGCCTGACCATGAAAAGGTTCGCGTGGCCGTTTCTGGCCCTTCTTGTGTGCGTACTCAGCGCTGTCGCCGCTTTCAGTTTTGCGACCATCCCGGTTCGCGGCTCCTCGCAGAACGGCGAGGATAGTGATGCGGCATTTTGGAATCTGTTCGGACCGACGGAAGTGCGCACGCTTACCAAAGGCACCACAACGGTGAACTATAAGCAGCAGGTCGTCTGCACGAACCAGACAGTCACCAACGCCGTGAATCAACAGGACACTTTGCACTCCGGCACGTGCGAAGACGGTTCCTACATCTTCATTTACCAACTGCGCTCGAGCGCGACGAACGTCACGGTCAGCCTGGGCAAGTTGGTGGGCTTCACCGCGAATGCGAATACGCCCACCTATGGCGTGATGCTTTGCGACAGCTCGACGAACACGCTCGAACTGTGCACGACCGCAACCGCGTCGCAGTTGCCGAACATCACCTTTAGCTCTACCAGCACCACGGCAACCTTCGTTATTCCGAACTTCCCCAAGTTTCCGAATGGAACCCGTCATCAGGGGCAAGGGCTCACGATCTTTGTGATAACGCAGCAGACCGCTCCCAACCCGGTCGCTCTGCCCACCATCGCGCTGCAATAAAAGCGGCCGCGCATCAGCGCGGGCCGTTGTGTGTCCACAAAGAATTCGAGGGCATGCGACGGCACGCTTCACTTCGATTTAGCCGCGGAGCGCAGAGCTTCTGCTTTGCGGGCGATCAGGCGATAGTCGAGTCGCAGCGCGTCGCCGCGCAGGGACTCGATGCTGGCAAGCGCCAACCCGCCCTTGGCGGCCTGAATCTCCGCTATGGCCAACCGTGCCTGGAGCTCATCGGGAAGCATTCCGAATTGTCGCGCGCGCCGCTCCGCGGCCAGCACCCGGCTGACTCCATCCTCAGCAGAATGGGCCGCAACCCGGCCGCGAGTGATCTCAAACGACAGCTGCGTCGGGATATCGGAGACTTTCAGCTCCGCGGCTCGCGCCACCTCCGCCGCTGCGTCGTTCACTTTGTTCTGCGCCAACAGAGACTGGACCACTACATCCCGTGCCGCCAGTTCTTGTGCCGGTGATTTCTCCGCCTTGAACTCTTCGGCGGCCGCCCGCGCCAGGGGCTCCGCTTCTGCAGCCCGATTTGCTTCAATCGCAAGCATGGCCCGCGACACTTGCGTGCCCGCGATCGATCCCTTCTCTCCTAATTGCGTTCGCAGATCGAGAGACTCCTGATACCGCTTGGCCGCCGCCGGCAAGTTGTCTTGCGCGACCAGGAGATCCCGAGCGCCACCAGGCAGGTGGCTTCATCGCTGCGGAGGTTGGACTGGCGCGACTGCCGCAATGCAGCCTCCACATGCTGGCGCGCATTCTCCAACTGGCCTTGCAAGGAGGCAACCATTCCAAGGTTGATTTGGGCCTCGACCACCCGCGACTGATCGCCCATCGCCTGCGCCGTTCTGGTCGACAATTCAAATTGCTTGCGCGCCTCTTCGAGCGCTCCCTGGCTCACCAGGTTCACCCCCAGGTTGCTTTGCGCCAGCAGCGCATCGGAGTTATCGCCGGCGGCCTGGGCAACTGCCAGGGCCTCGCGATAATTCCGGGTCGACTCGTCCATCTCGCCATCGGTGGCGAACAGATTTCCCAGATTGATCAGCGCTCCGGCAATGTCATTCTGAGCTCCGATCTGGCGGGCGAGCGCAAGCGCCTTTTCGTGCATGCTGCGCGCATCAGCCATATTGCCCTGGTCGGCTGCCACGTTGGCGATACAAGTGAGGCTCTTGGCCTGGCTGCGGAAATCGCCCGCTTGCCGGAAGGTCTCGTCGGCCTGCTGGGCCATGGCCTTCGCCGCTTCGTACTGGCCAACCTGCTGCAGAACCTCGCACTGCTCCAGCAGCGCTTGCGCATGGAGGAAACGCCCGCCAGTCTGCGCTGCTTTCTTCGCGGCTGCCTGGGCTGCCACAATCGCCGGTTGATAATTTCCCAAGCTCGCGCGGACACGCGCTTCCGCCAGATCAATCCGCGGATGTTCGCGCATCGGTTCGGCCACATGGCGCAGCCCGATCACGGTGCCGGATGCATCCTCCGATTGCCCGGCGGCGATCTGCACATCGGCCAGCCGCAATCCGTACTCCAATTCATCGGGGTAAAAGGTCCACAGCGATTTGTAGAGTTCCACGGCTCGGCCCCAGTCCCGTGCCGCTTCGCGGTAGTTGGCCTCGATCAGCAGGCTCTCCTTGCGCGAAAGATTGCGCGAGAGCTCAAACGCCCGCTTGGCTTCGCTCTCGGCCTTCGCGTCGTAGCCGAGTTCTCCCCAGGCTCGCGCAAGCGCCAGGTGGGCAAGCGCATTCGAGGGCTCAGCCGCCACCGCACGCTCGAGCACCTCCCGGGCTCCCAGATTGTCGAAGGACTGCAAGCGCGCAACCCCCTGCGCGTACAACCTTGCGGTATCGGGTGAACTCGGTTGGGCGGCCTGGACCTGCGCGGCTTCCTCGCCGGTCAACGCTGCGGCGCCGCACTTCTCGCGGAGCTGCCCACCCAGTTGCTTGACGAGTTCCAGCAATTTCGGCTCCGGCATGCTGGAGGAGAGCGTCGCCACCGTCTCGCCCTTCGCCGCATCTTGCACCCGAACATCCACTCGCACCTCGCCGCCGACCTCGAGGTAGGATCCCAAGACCACCAGGTCGCTGCCCAGCCGCTGGTAAACACTCTTCAGCGTTTCCGGAGAAAAGCTGTCGCTCTCGGTAAGCGCGAGATCGGCCTTCGCCCGCGCGACGTTCTCTCCCGCTACTGTCCTCAAGTGATCGCCCGCCGCCAAGTCGACCGTCAACATCTCCGACAGGGCGCCGGAAAGCCACTTCTGATCATCCCTTCCTGAGAGGTTCTTAAATCCGAACACGGCAATCGATCTGCGTCCTGTCGGCGCCAGGCGTACTTCAGGGGCTGCGCCTCGCGGCTTCCACGCCAGATAACCGCCCGCCAAAATCCCAGCAACCAGCAGCGCCGGCAGCACAATTTTCCAGAACGCCCTCGCTTGCAACCGGTCTTTAATTGCAATCTTCGTGGTCGCGGCAGACGTGTCAATCCGCATGCCCGAAGCGGTTGGATGCGCGAGCCGTTCCAGATCGATATACATCTCCGAGGCCGACTGGTAGCGGCGTGCGGGATCCTTCTCCAGCGCTTTCAGGATGATGTTGTCGAGGTTGGCGGGAAGTCCCGGAGACACCGCACTGGGCGGCACGGGCTGCTCATTCAGAATTGAGTTGATCAGCAGGGCACTGTTGCCCTGCCGGAAGGGCCGCTGCCCTGTTGCCATCTCGTAAAGCACCGCGCCCGCCGCCCACAAATCGCTGCGAGGATCGGCAGCTTCCCCCTTCAGCTGCTCGGGCGCCATGTAGGGCAGCGTTCCAGTCAGTTCGGTGGATCGGGTCAGGGTGGCCGTCTCTCCCAACTCGCTTGCCTGCGGGGCGAACTGCGCCAGGCCGAAGTCCAGAATCTTGAGGCGGCCGTCGGGCGTGATGCGCAGGTTCCCCGGCTTCAGGTCGCGATGCACAATGCCGTGTTGGTGCGCGGCCGCCAGTCCCTGCGCCAGCTGCGTGCCCAGGTGCAACACTTCCGCGAGCGGCATTTTGGTGGCGCGCAGCTTGGCATCCAGCGTGGTTCCGGGAATGTACTCTGTGACCAGGAAGTCGATACCGTCTTCGCTGCCGAACTCGTGAATGGTCGCAATGTTCGGGAAATTCACCCTGGCCAGCGAGAGCGCTTCCTTGCGAAAGCGGCGACGCGCCGCTGGGTCGGCGAGCATTCCTGGAGTAAGCACCTTGACCGCAACGTCGCGTTCCAGTTGCTCATCACGTGCGCGATACACGACTCCCATCCCTCCCGCCCCGATCTGCTCGAGGACGCGATACCGCGAGATGGTCCGGCCAATCATGTGGAGGGGGGAACCGCGCCATCTTATGGCGAGCGGAAGCCAAGGTCAACGCAACTGTATGAGGCCCCGGCAGGCCGGCGGAGCGAACGGTATCACTATGAGGACAGTAGGAGACTGGGACTCAGCTTCCCTTCTCCGACTCACGAACGTTCTCCGCCGTGAGCATGGCGCCGATCTCCCGCGGGCTGGCGGCTTCGTTCGCGAAGTCAAAGGTGCCACGTTCACGCATCTCGCGGGCAGCCCGCAGAAAGGCGGCTATCGCGGTGCGGTAGAGCGCACTGCCTACACTGATCCGCTTGACTCCCATTGCAGAGAGCTCCGTCCGGGTCAGTTGCACGCCTTGCAGTCCCATCAAGACATTAACGGGCCGGTCGACAGAACTGACCACTGCGGCAATATGCTCCCGGGTAGTCAGGCCGGGAGCATACAGGACGTCGGCACCCGCTTCCTGAAAGGCCTGGAGGCGCTTGATCGTATCAGTCAGGTCCAGGCGACCGTGCAGGTAGTTCTCGGCGCGAGCGGTCAGCGTAAAGGGAAACGGCAGACGCCGCGCTTCGGCTACCGCCGTCCGCACACGGTCCACGGCATGCGCCAATTCGTAGATTGGTTGCCGGGTATTCCCTGTCGCATCTTCGATCGAGCCACCAACGCACCCCGCATTTGCTGCCAGGGCGATGGTTTCGGCAACCGTCTCGGGGTCGTCGCCAAAGCCGTTCTCCAGATCGGCGCTTACCGGCAAATGGGTGGCCGCGGCGATCTTCGAAACGTGCTTCAGAACCTGCTCACGGTCCAGGGTGTTGTCCAGCTTTCCAGCGGAAAAAGCGCAGCCCATGCTGGTTGTCGCCAGCGCTTCAAAGCCGAGATGCGCGAGCAGCCGCGCGGAACCGACGTCCCACGGATTAGGAATGATGAAGGCTTGTGGTTGCTGGTGGAGCGCGCGAAAGAGCTGCCCTTTTTCCGCCTGACTCAACTTCTCCGTCTGTTTCAGCATTGTGCTCACCCCATGGTCGAGGACGATTCGGAGGGCCCCGACGATTTGCTCGAAAATTCTCTCTTCACGAAGACCGAAGCGCTTGCTCCGCGCCAGGCAAAGCTTCACTGCCCTTGTTTATCTGATTCAGTCGCGCCCAATAGGCTTCATAGGAAAAGAGGGGGAGGACGCGATGATGGAAGGTTTCGGCGCCTTCAGCCTTGACGGGTATACATCGACGCTAAAGGTTCGCGAGTCGATTTACCGCGGGCGCGATGGGGGCAGTTCCTGAGGTTTCTGCGCGACGGCGGAGGGTTCCACTCCAGAGACCGTGATTAATTCCGCGGGGCGGCCTTCAAAGATAAGAGGTCGCGCACTGAGTTCTACATTCATGACCACGCCATCTTTTCTTCGATGCCGCCAGCGTTCCAACTCTCCATTCACCTCGTGCGGACGCAGTGCGGCGTTGAGTACCGCACGGACATCTTCCTGCGGCCGGATGTCGAGGATGGTCATCGCGAGGAAGTCCTCGCGCGTGTACCCATAGATCCGTAACGCGCTCTCGTTTACTACCAAAAACGCGAGTGTGGACCGATCGAAGACCCACATCGGGACAGGACTCTCTTTGAAGTCCATTCCCCAGCATTCGCGCAGTCGGCAGTCCAGGTCGGCATATCGGGTTTCCAGCGGGGCCGGTCTCGCCAGTCCGTCCGCGAGAACTTCCTCCCACGGGCAAGGCTGGTTCTCCAGTTTTTGAACCGCCATCTGGCCTCGGAGGGGTCCGTCGGAATGCTGGATCCAGATGATTCGAAAGTTGGCGCGCCGCGCACCGTACCTGACGGCCAGGTAGTCGCCGCACCGGAGGCCCACTTCAACATCTGACAGTAGGGCTCCGCTCCGGCTTAGGCTGGTAGCAACCGCGTGTTCGACGAATCTCTTGCCCTGGTTGTCAACGCCGGTGATCTGCACCGACAAGCGGACGCGAATTCGCGGCTCCTTGCGACGGTCGGTCATGCCAATGCCCACAGCCTCCCCAGCCTATCTTCGGCAACATAATGAGGAGGCTCATACTAAGGGCGGTCTTTCCTGCACCCCCATCACGAAGCGCAAACCCAACCCGGGAAGTCGCCCCATTCGGGAACTTCCTCAGCTTCCTTCCTGGAATCCCCCCTCCTCACCCGAACCACCCAGCAACTGTCACTTTTACCAGTGGGAAACTTCCGAACAACCCCCTAAGCTGTGTCTCCGGAGGTCTTCTGCGTGAAGAGGGCCTGGGTGAAGCAATTTGCCACGGCGCTGTCCCCCCACCGGCTTATCCGCTTCAATCAGATTGAGCACCACCTCCCGGTTGTTGATCGAGTTGCAGAGGGGTTTCCAGGTTCCAAAGATGAAACGGTGGCAGCCGCTGTGAGCAACTACGTCGCTGATAGTTGCGTGTGTTTCCCGCGGTGGACATGCTGTCGGAATGCAGGCTGCATGGCGGATGGCACCAGCTAGATCCTGCGCCTGCGGAGAATCACAATGAGTGCAACCACCCTCGTCGAACCCAAGAAAGCTTCGACCCAAGCATCCGTCTGGAGCCGCTACCCGACCGTATACGAGATCAATACCTGGGTCTGGCTGACGGACCTGACCAAGAAATATGGGAAGAAATTAGACCTGGCTTCGGTGCCCGCCGCCGAATGGGATGCGATCGGCGCCTATGGCTTCGAAGGGGTCTGGTTGATGGGCGTGTGGGAGCGCAGCCCGGCGGGCCTCGGGATCGCGAACCGGAATATCGGACTGCTGAGTGATTTCCAGCGGGCGCTGCCCGATTTTCGTCCGGCTGATAATGTGGGCTCTCCGTATTGCGTGCGACGGTACGTGGTCGATCCGCACCTGGGGGGGCCTCGCGGTCTTGCGATTGCCCGACAGGAACTGGCCAAGCGGGGCATGAACCTGATCCTCGACTTCGTTCCCAACCACGTGGCACCCGATCATCCCTGGGTGACGAATCATCCCGAGTATTTCATCCAGGGCACAGCGGAAGACGCCCGGAACGATCCTTCCTCGTTCACCGAAGTGCAGGGAAGGGTCTTTGCCTGCGGGCGAGATCCGTACTTTCCCGCCTGGCCTGACGTTCTGCAGTTGAACGCATTTTCACCGGGGCTTCGGAAAGGCGCGCTGGAAACCGTAGCGCTCATCGCCGACCAATGCGATGGCATCCGCTGTGATATGGCGATGCTCTTTCTGAACGCGATCTTCGAACGCACCTGGGGCGGCCGCGCCGGACCAAAACCGGCGACCGAGTATTGGAGCGATCTGATCTCGGCTATCAAGAGCCGGCACGCGGGCTTTCTCTTCATCGCCGAGGCCTACTGGGACCTGGAGTGGGAACTGCAGCAGCATGGCTTCGACTTCTGTTATGACAAGAAGCTCTACGACCGGCTTGAGCACGGCAGCGCCGAAAGCATTCGTCTGCATCTGTGCGCCGACCTTTCGTATCAGGGCAAGCTGGTTCGTTTTATTGAAAACCACGACGAACCCCGCGCGGCCCACTCATTCCCGTCGCAGAAACAACGGGCCGCCGCTCTGACCATGGCCACCCTTCCAGGATTGAGGTTATTTCACGAAGGTCAGCTGGAAGGGCGCAAGGTAAGGCCGCCGGTATTCCTGGCCCGCCGGCCGGATGAGCCGGCCGATACCGACCTGAACGGGTTCTACGAGAAGCTTTTGGAAGCCATCCGCCAGCCCGTGTTTCGCGAAGGGCAATGGGCTCTCTGCGAGCGATCCGGCTGGCCCGATAACTCCAGTTTCCAGAATCTGGTGGCCTGGAACTGGCAGGGGAACGAGCAGAAATTCCTGATCGTCGTGAACCTCAGCGACTCGACTGCCCAGGCCCAGGTACAGGTTCCCTGGACGGACCTGCGAAACCGAACTTTACGCCTGGTGGATTTGCCATCGGGCACAAGCTACGAACGTAGCGGCGACGACACGCTTTCTCACGGCCTCTACGTGGAACTGGGCCCGTGGAATTATCACTTCTTTCAGTGCCAGCTGACGCGCCGTGTCTGAGGCCGATGCCGGCTAAGGAAGAATTCAGGCCACGGGATCCGATGGCCAATGCAGCGCCCATGAAAAGACACATCAGCCCGACTTCGTCGACCGACAAGGAGCAGCCAATGAAAGCAAGTTCGAGATCTCAAGTTTCATATGTTGAAACTGCTGAGCAGCGCCGGTTAAATGATGCCCGTGAAACCGGAACCCCGTGGAAAAAGTGGGGACCCTATCTCAGCGAGCGGCAATGGGGTACCGTTCGCGAAGACTATAGCCAGGATGGCAATGCGTGGGACTATTTCAGTCATGACCAGGCACGCTCCCGGGCCTATCGCTGGGGTGAAGACGGCATGGCCGGAATCTCCGACGACAAACAGCAGCTCTGTTTCGCCATTGCTCTTTGGAACGGCCGCGACCCCATTTTGAAAGAGCGCCTCTTCGGTCTGACTAACAGCGAAGGCAACCACGGCGAGGACGTGAAGGAATATTACTTCTACGTCGACAGCACTCCCACCCACTCCTACATGAAGTATCTCTACAAGTATCCACAGAGCGCGTATCCTTACAGCGACCTGGTGGAAACCAACCGCCGCCGGACCCGCGAGGACTTCGAGTATGAGCTGCTGGACACGGGTGTGTTTGACGACAACCGCTACTTCGATGTCTTCGTCGAATACGCGAAAGTAAGTCCAGATGACATCCTGATCCGCATCTCGGCGCACAACCGTGGCCCCGAAGCCGCGGAACTGCACCTGCTGCCGACTTTGTGGTTCCGCAACACCTGGGCGTCGGGAGACACCGGCAAGCCGGCCCTCAGTCAGGTTCGAGAGGGCGCGATCGAGGCGTCCCATGGTGCATTGGGCGAGATGACCCTGCACTGCGAAGGAAAGCCCGATCTACTCTTTACGGAAAATGAGACCAATGCGAAGCGCTTGTGGGGACAGCCGAACCCAACCCAGCATGTAAAGGACGCATTTCACGACTACGTCATCTCGGGGAAGCAAGAAGCGGTGAATCCGGCCAGGCAGGGCACCAAAGCGGCTGCCCATTATCGCCTCCAGGTGCCGGCGGGCGGTAGCAAGGTTCTCCGGTTGCGTCTGAGCGCGAAGCCTCCGGCCGAGCCCTTTGCGGCGTTTGATGAGATCTTTTCCGACCGCCTGAAGGATGCGGACGAGTTCTATGACCGAATTACCCCGCACACCCTCAGCGAGGACGGGCGTCGTGTGCATCGACAAGCGCTCGCAGGGATGCTGTGGAGCAAGCAGTACTACTATTTCGACCTCGATCGCTGGCTCGATGAGCACCATGCGCATCCCCTGATGAGCGGGACTCATCGAAACGCGCGCAATGCCGAATGGTTTCACATGCTTAACAGCGACATTATTTCCATGCCCGACAAGTGGGAGTATCCGTGGTACGCGGCATGGGATCTCGCCTTTCATACGCTGGCGCTTTCACTGGTGGACTTTGACTTTGCCAAGGAGCAACTCTTGCTGATGTTGCGGAATCTTTACGCCCATCCGAACGGGCAGATTCCCGCTTACGAGTGGAACTTCAGCGACGTGAATCCTCCGGTGCATGCCTGGGCAACGCTGTTTCTATACAACGTTGAGAAAGAGTTGGGCCGAGCCGACTTGCGCTTCCTGGAGCGCTCGTTCCAGGGCCTGATGTTGAATTTCAACTGGTGGGTCAACCGCAAGGATCCCGAGGGAAAAAATGTGTTCGCTGGCGGATTCCTCGGCCTCGACAACATCGGCGTTTTCGACCGCAGTGCGCCGCTTCCCACCGGTGGCCACCTCGACCAGGCGGACGGCACGGCGTGGATGGCTTTCTATTGCCAGAACATGCTCGAGATCGCGCTCATCCTCACCGAGTACGATTCGATGTACGAGGACATCGCTTTCCGCTTCCTCGAACACTTCCTCTGGATTACCTACGCGATGGATCGAATCGGTGATAACCGGAACGAGATGTGGGATTCCGGCGATGGGTTCTTCTATGATCTGCTGCATTTCCCGAATGGCGAAGCACTGCGCTTGAAAGTGCGGTCCCTGGTGGGACTGCTACCGTTGTGCGCCTCAACCGTGCTGGAAGCGTCGAACATCTTAGTGGACCACCCGCGGTTGCAGGAATTGGTCGACTTGTTCAAGAAACGGCACCCCGATCTGCTTGAGCACATCGCCCCGGCCGACAACAAATTCGTCGGCTATGCAGGGCGCCGACTCATGTCGATCTGCAATAAGGAAAAAGTCGAGCGGAGTCTGCGCTATATGCTCGACGAGAACGAATTCTTTGGACCGTACGGCATCCGTTCCCTTTCGAAATACCATCTGGACCATCCGTTTGTGTTCAACCTCAGCGGGCAGGAATACAAAGTGCAGTATCTGCCTGCTGAGTCGAACACGGGCATGTTCGGGGGCAATTCCAACTGGCGCGGCCCGGTGTGGATGCCGGTGAACGGCCTGTTAATCCGTGCGTTGCTGAATCTCTACCAATTCTACGGCGACGAGTTCAAAGTCGAATGCCCGACCGGCTCCGGCAAATACATGACGTTGTTCGAGGTTGCCAAAGAAATTTCCCGCAGGCTGTCGAGCATCTTTCTGCGCGATGCCCACGGGAAACGGCCGGTGTACGGTGGAACCAGGAAATTTCAGGATGACCCGCACTGGAAGGACTACATCCTGTTCTACGAGTATTTCCATGCCGACAACGGCGCTGGGCTGGGTGCAAGTCACCAGACAGGATGGACGGGCACGATCGCGCGCTTGATGGATCTGTTCGCGCGGGTCAGCGCGTCCGAAGCTCTGAAGATTTCTAAGGATAATCTGGCCGCCAGAATGACCCGCGAACAGGTGGCGGGTTAGGGTCGGAGGAAAAATTCGGAGCACGTAGAACCGTTCTTCGACATACCACGTCGTGCCGCAGAATTATCAACGGCACGGTATCGACCGTATGGGAGGCATGACTATGCGCAGACTGACAGTACTCTTTCTGCTAATTATTTTCGCCGTGGGCGCCCCTGCTGCTACCAAGGACACGGGCTCGACCGTTCTCAAAGATGTTCAGCCGGCGGGCACCACCGACAAGAAACAAAAAAATCAGCGGTTCGATCTGTCGTTTGTCACAACTTCGGGCAAGGATTATGTTTGCCGGACGGAAGCCAAAACCAAGATTAAAGCCACCGATCTGGTAGTAGGCAGCTCTTTGATCTATGAGATCAAAGAGCATAAAGGCAAGTTGAAAACCGCAGGTGGCAAAAAATTGGACTGCACCATCGTGCGGGTCGCTAACGCCGAGGCTGTGGCTAAGTAGGCAGGCGCCATCAGGGCTGCGAAAGACAGGTTGTCCCACCGCAGTGGCTTCTGCCTGCAATTTCGCGGCTGCACGATAAGAACCAGTAGGAGGACGAAGTCATGTCGCAATTCGAACTGAACAAGACCTGGTCCATCATGGGCCGGCTTGGACTTGGGGCGGTCTTGTGCGTTGCTGGATTGCAAGCAACAGCACAAAGCCCTGAAGTGCAACAGCGCCTCGCGGAAATAAAAGCGTCCACTGCCCAGAACAAGCAGAACCTCGCCACCTACACCTGGCAGGAGCAAGACACCATCAGCCTGAAAGGCGAGGTCAAGAAGCAGGAGTCTTACCAGGTCCACTTGGGGCCGGATGGCAAGCCGCAGAAGACGCCGCTCGATGCCGGGCAGGCGCCCCAACAACCGCAGCAGGCCCAAGGTGGCGGCGGCCGCCGCGGCGGCCGAGTGAAAGAAAAGGTCGTCGAAAACAAGAAGGAGGAATACAAGGAATACGCCGAGAAGATCGGCGCCCTCGCGCACTCCTACGCGCCACCCGATCCGGCAAAGCTGCAGCAGGCCTTCCAACAGGGGAACGTGAAAACCAGCGCCGGCTCCGCTCCTGACGAGGTCCAGTTGCTGATTACCAGCTATGTCAAGCCCAATGATTCGATGACCATTACGTTCAGCAAGACAGCCAAGGCGATTCAAAGCGTGCAGATAGGGTCCTATCTCGACTCGCCGAGCGATGTCGTCAAGATCGCGGTGCAGTTCGCCAAACTTCCCGACGGCACCAACCACATCGCAACCATGAACGTGGAGGGAGTCAGCAAGCAGCTCAAAGTCGCAGTGCAGAACTCCGGCTATAAGAAGATGTAGCGGGAAAACACAAGCCTGGGCTCGCGCCGCACCCAGCGCGATCACCAACGATGAACTGCCTCGTCCGAAGCCCGCCGCCGGGCAATTGCTGATACCGGTCAAAGCGGCGGGAGTCGGCCCTTGGGATGCGCTCGTCCGTGATGGCAAGAGCGGCCTTCACCTGGACCGAAGTGTAGAACTCGTGCCGCTTTCATTTTGCCTTCCTCGGCTCGCTGAATCGTCGCCCCCCAATCCCTCATCGGACTATCATAGCGAGTGACTCTTATGCCCGAGTTGCGACTAAAACCAGCGTACCGCTCCACGACTCTCCTGGCAGCTGCTTCTCTATTCCTGCGTTTCGCCCTTGGCTTCAGCTTTCTCTCCGCGGTTGCGGATCGGTTTGGGCTGTGGGGACCGTTCGGAGCGCCACATGTAGCCTGGGGCAACTTCTCCAGATTCGTAACGTATACCGGACTGCTCAATTGGTTCTTGCCGAGAACGCTGATCCCGACGCTGGCGATTATCTCGACCTGCGCCGAGACTCTCTTCGGAATTCTGCTGGTACTCGGATGGCAGACGCGGATTACTGCTCTATTGAGTGGCATTCTTCTGCTGTTGTTCGCGATCACCATGACTGCAGCCTTGGGCATCAAGGCTCCACTGGACGCTTCGGTGTTCTCGGCGGCGGGCGGAGCTTTTCTCCTGGCGATCTGCGCCGAATATCCATTCAGCATCGATCAATTGCTTGGACGTTCACGCCGGGATGCATAGCGGGACCTCAGTTGGTCCAAGGACTAATATGATGAGGAGTTGCGGGAGCCCGCCGTGGAGACTCAGAGAACGACAGGATCGACATCTCCGGTTGCCGAGAAGCCCTCAGCCGGCGATCTGATCCCTCCCAAGTGTGCGGTCATCGAGGTGCGCGTCGGAGAACTGAAGCAACTGTTCAACGCGATCGACCCCTCGCCCTTCCGCGACCGCGACCTGGATCCAAAAGCCGAGGAGTTCATTGTCGGATGGGCCAAGGAACTGCCGCGTAGTGCTCCGCTGGCTCTTGTCGTCGATCTCGACCGCCCAGCCGGCTTGCCCGATGAGGCGGCCGTCCTGCGCGACGCCGTTCACGAGTTCTTCAAGCACCGTGCGGAGGCACACCGGCTGCGTCTGCGGGAATTGTTGCGTGTCGGCCGGACCAGCCTCGCCATTGGTCTGGTTGCCTTAGCCGGAGCCATTGCGCTGGGAGATTTTCTGGCCTCGGTGCTGAGAAACAGCCGCCTCGGCGAAATCGCACGCGAAAGCCTCACCATCGGCGGCTGGGTTTCCATGTGGCGCCCGCTGGAGATCTTCTTGTACGAGTGGTGGCCGATCCGCAATGAAGCTCGCCTGTCCGACCGCCTGGCCGCCATGCCGGTGCGCATACGGTACCTCAATGTCGCCGCCCCGGAGGCGTGGCGAGCCGATTGGCCGGTAGTCTCCCCTAGAGGAGAGAAGCCGGCGAACCAGCCCTCGCCGAGCGCTCTGAATCCGGCAAGTTGACCTCGACACGCCAGGATGAGGAGAGGAATGGCGCCGCCGACTCACGATTGTCCAGCGAGTTAGACTTTGTACATTTCGCCGTTTTCCATGCTCGGTGGCTGGTCATGACGCGGCATCGCATCCGAATCTGATTGGAGAACATCAAATTTTTCTGAGGCCGATGCGGGTATCACGATCAATCGTCCACTCACCATCCTGGAAACTCTGCCGAACTGGTAAAGATGAGGTGTTCGCATGGCACGTCCGTGGAATCAAAACCGTCTCACCGCGAAACTCGGCATTGACTATCCCATCATTCAGGGCCCGCTGGGCGGGCTGGCATCGCAGAGACTGACGGCCGCGGTTTCCAATTTCGGCGGGCTCGGGTCGTTCGGGGCGCTGAGCCTGAGTCCGGAAGCGATCAAGGATGTAATCGCCGAGATTCGCTCCCTTACCTCGAAGCCCTTTGCGATGAACCTGTGGGTATCGATGGAAGACAAGGGCGCGAGGACGTCGGATGAACGCGCATTCAACCGGAGCCTCGCTCCCCTTGCCGCCCATCTCACCGCGTTGGGAGTTCCTCGCCCAACTTACAAGCCGTTCTCGCCGGTCCGGTTTGAAGATCAGGTTCGCGTGTTACTGGATGCGAAGATACCCGCTTTCAGCTTCATCTTTGGAATCCCGCCGAGAGAAATTCTCGAGGAGTGCCAGGCGAAGAACATCGTCACGATTGGCGCAGCAACCACGCCGGATGAAGCATTGGCACTGCAGGAGGCAGGCGTGGATGCGATCGCTGCCTCCGGCTTCGAAGCCGGCGGCCATCGCGGCTCTTTTCTGCGCCCGGCGGAACACTCCTTGATGGGCACCTTCTCCCTCGTGCCCCAGGTCGTGGATCTGGTCGATGTGCCGGTGATTGCTGCGGGCGGCATCGCGGATGCGCGGGGCATAATTGCAGCCTTTGCGCTCGGCGCAGAGGCCGTCCAGATGGGGACGGCCTTCCTGACCTCCGAGGAATCGGGCTCAAATCGCCTGCATCGCGAGACTCTGCGAGCGAAAAAAGCTGGACATACCGGATTGACCAAAGCCTTCACCGGAAGGCTCGCCCGCGGAATCCAGAACCGCTTGATGGGCGAGATGAACCGAAACGGAGTCGAGATCTTGCCCTATCCTCTGCAACGAGGCTTGGTCAAGAACCTCTCGGTTGCCGCGGAGGCGGCGGGCCGCGCGGAGTTGCTGCCGATGTGGGCCGGGCAAAGCGCCGGTCTTTCTACTTGCACCGATGCATCGGCGTTTTTGAAGTCCCTGGTCGAGCAGGTTTCCGAAATCGCCGGACCCGTCAGCAACTGGAGCGCACAACGCCATTTGCAACCCGCGAAGGTGTAAAAAATATTGTGCATAGGGAGATCGCCCGGTCGCAAGCTCGCGAGATTGCCTGACCTGGGCATTGCGATGCTGGCGGGCTTTCTCTCACGGCCTGGCGGGCGGCGTAAGCGGCGCAGGAGTCGCACCATAACTGCCATTCCACATATCGGATATCGACTGGGCGCGCGCCTCTCTTGCCTACAGATGTCCTGTAATTAATACGAGGTAACCATCCTGCAGTAACCAATGCGAAGAGTAAATTTGGTTACGAAAGTGGCATTGACGATGTGCTATGATGCCCACCATACTCCGCACCAGATGGCGGACCTTGACCTGTGATTCAGGGCTAGTCGTGACGCGGAGTACCCTCCCCAGACAACTCAAGAGCATCCGCTGAACTGATATCTGTGTCTCCTTGTGAGGTTTCTGTGGACCCTAAGTTACCCGTCTGCAAAGCAGCGCTTCGCCTGCTTGACTGCCTAACTATCTGTGTAATCTTGGTATTCGGCATATCGACCCTGTCCCTGGCACAAGCGACAGCCAATCCGACGGCCTCCATGCTTGCCGCCGACGGCTCTTCGCTGCCGCGGGCCCGATCCAACTTTGGCAACCTCCCGGTGGCGTTTGAAGTCAACCAGGGCCAGGCGGACAAGCAAGTCAAGTACCTGACTCGCACCCACGGATACACGCTCTTTCTGACGTCGAGCGAAGCAATCTTCTCAGTGCCCTCCGGTCCGCCTGCGTCTCCATTGTTTTCGTTGCGAAGAGACGCGGGATCTTCGGAAGTGCGGAATGAGCTGCGTCCGAAAGCAAAATCTTCGTCTCCGGCTGTGCTGCGCATGCGAATGCTGGGAGCGAATGCCGCGGCTCCCATCGACGCCGAAGATGAACAGCCCGGAAGAATCAACTACCTGATTGGAAACGATCCGCGCGGTTGGCACCGGAACGTTCCCCGGTATGCGCGAGTGCACTACCGCGGGGTCTACCCGGGCATCGACGCCGTTTATCACGGGGCGCAACCGCTGGAATTTGATTTCGTGGTTCGCGCGGGAGCCGACCCGGATCGGATTCGCCTTGAATTCCGAGGGGAGCAGGGCATCACGACGGACAAATCGGGGAACCTGGTCCTCACCCTGCCCACGGGCGAGATGCGGCTGCTGAAGCCGGTCGCGTATCAGGAGAAGGATGGCGTCCGCGAACCGGTAAGCGCGAACTTTGTGTTGAATAGGAAACATGAAGTGGCATTTGCGCTCGGGGCTTACGACCGCAGGCGCGAGTTGGTCATCGATCCATCGGTCACGTTTGCCACCTACTTCGGCGGAAACGAGCAAGAGACCGGTCTCGGAGTGGCGCTGGACGCGGCGGGAAACGCCTACGTGGTGGGCACCACGAACTCGAACCTCAACATTCTGTCCTTCCCTGCGAACCAGCTCGTTCCGCCTGGCGGGATGCACGATTGCTATCTCGTGCAGTTTCTGCCTTCGGGGGCAGTCGGGTTCATCACGGTTTTCGGAGGATCGTCGGATGACCTGCCGCAAGCCGTAGCCGTGGACAGCACCGGAATTTACGTGGCGGGAACGACGCAATCCGCGGACTTTCCAGTCAGCTCGCCCAACGCAAACGGTCCGGCACAAAGCACGTTCGCCGGGCCCAGGACAAAAGGCGACGCCTTTGTGGCGAAACTGGCAACCAACGGTTCGGCCATTCAGTGGGCCACCTATCTCGGCGGCACGGGCTTCGATGTTGCCTTCGCCGTGGCAGTGGATAACCAGCAAAACGTGTTCGTCGCGGGAGAAACGTTCCCCGCACCTACGGCGCCACTGTTCCCGATCGTCAATGCGTTACCACAGGGCAGCACTAATAACGGCGTTGCCGATGGTTTTGTTACGGAAATCAATTCCGACGGCTCCGCGTTCCTGATATCGAGCTATATCGGAGGTTCCAATGTGGCCCTTGCAACCGGTGTGGCATGGAATGCTACCACCGGGAATGTCTACGTCAGCGGCGCCACACAGTCGCCGAATCTTCCCACCACAGCTACTGCTTTTCAGAAGACATGCGGCACCGACGGCAACTGCAACGCAAGTACTGGAAGCCCCAGGGACGACGGCTTTGTTGCTGCATTCAATCCCACCGCGACCCCGCCCTTGCAGTACACGTATCTGACCTACCTGGGAGGTGAATGGGTTGACGATGCGCTCGCCATCACCACGGATACGACTGGGAATGCCTATGTAACCGGCAAAACCGGGTCTGCGAAGTTCCCGTTGTCGACGTCGCCGACCCCGTATCAAAACAAGCTGAACGGCCAGCAAAATGCCTTTGTGTCCGTGCTCAATCCCTCGGGCTCAGCCCTGGTGTATTCCACATATCTGGGCGGCGAGGGCTCAGATAAAGGATTGGGAATTGCCCTTGACGCCAGCAACAATGTCTATGTAACCGGGCAGACTTCGTCAACCGCCTTTCCCACCGCCAATGCGACCCAGTCAACGTTTGCAGGAGGCAACACCGGGCCGTTCCCCCTCCCCAGCGACGCCTTCCTGAGCGAGTTAAGCGTGAATGGGAGCTCCGTTACGCTCCCGTTCTCAACGTACATTGGCGGCGCCGGCGACGAAGATATTTTTGGCGGCTTCGTGGCGGTCGACAGCGCTCAAGGCAACATCTTCGTGGTCGGCGACACCAACTCCACGAACTTTCCGGTTCAGGCTTCCGGAGGCGCGCCGGTGGCGGATTCTTCCTTGAACGATGGTGAGGGTGCCAACCCGACCTGCATCATGTTCGACGTCGACACCCAACAATCGTTCACCGTCGTGTGTCCGGACGCATTCCTGGCGGTGTACTCAGCAAACTCCTCGGGAATATCTGTCGCACTCGCCGGGACAGGCGCGGGCACCGTGACCAGCAGCCCTGCCGGCATCAATTGCCCCGGCACGGGCACGTGCTCAGGCAGCTTCGCCACGAATAATTCGGTAACCCTGACCGCCACTCCCAATAGCGCTTCCACGTTCGCCGGCTGGAGCGGGGCGGGCTGTTCGGCTACGACGCCGTGTTCTATCACGCTGAATAGCAACCAGGCTGTGACCGCCACCTTTACTTTGATCCCCACGTTTACCGTTACGGGGAGCGCGCTAACCCCTTCCACCATTTCTGCGGGAAGTTCCGCGACCTCAACCATGACGGTCACGTCGGTCGGGGGCTTCGATTCCAGCGTTGCGTTCTCCTGTTCCGTCGCTCCGGCAGTCGTCCCGGCTCCAACCTGCAGCGCGCCCGCGGTGACCCCGGCGTCTAGCGGCACCCCTGCCACTGCTACCTTGACGGTCAGCACCACCGGACCCACGGCAGCATTGCGTCCCGCTTCTAATCGCCCTTCGGGGCTTTGGTACGCCATGTGGCTGCCCGTCGCTGGACTGGCATTCGTGGGTTTCGGCGGAGCGAGTAAGAACCGCAAGAAGCTGTTTGGCCTTGCGATGTTTATCATGCTGCTGTGCGGAACCCTGTTTCTGGTTGCGTGTGGGGGCGGGAATAGCTCAAGCACGGGAGGAAGAACGGGAACTCCCGCGGGTACCTACACGGTGACCGTAACCGGAACCGCGGGCAGCACCACGGTGAATGCGCACTCGCTGACGTTCACGGTGCAATAAACGGGAACGTTCCGCCAGCTACGGCTTGTTGGCCTGCACATGGCCGGACCAAGCGCGATCTCGTTCTGAGGTCGCGCTTGATCTCGGCGTTCCCTCTGCCGCTTCCGGACTCAGTCTCCCTGGTTCCGCTCGCCTGAGCGGTGTATGTCCTTACTTCACGACTTGATTAATCGCAGTTGAGCTGCTGGCGTTGAAATTTGTGTCCCCGTGATAATTCGCGGACACCGAATGCGTGCCCACTGCCAGTTTCGAGGTGGTGAAGCTCGCAATTCCGCTACTGTTGACAGTCCCGTTCCCCAGCGCCGTGGCGGTCGTGTTGTCACGGAATGTTACCGTTCCCGTGGGCTTGCCGCCAAAGGCCGGCGCCACGTTTGCCGTGAAGGTAACGGCTTGGCCGCCGGTCGAAGGATTCGGAGCGGAGGTCAGCGTAGTTGTAGTTTTTGCCTTGTGGACCGTCTCGGTCAGCACGGCCGAGGTGCTGGGTGACAGGCCGGCGCTTCCGTTGTAAGTGGCCGTGATCGAATGATTACCCGCGTGCAGCGACGACGTGACAAAAGTAGCTTTGCCGCCGGTGATACTGCCGCTGCCCAGAACCGTCGCGCCATCCTTGAAGGACACCGTCCCTCGAACCGTACCGCCGAACTGCGGAGTCACGGTCGCGGTCAGAGTCACGGCTTGACCGAAGGTTGACGGATTCCGCGACGAAGTCACCGTAGTGCTGCTCCCAGCCCGTTGAACCACCTGACTTAGCGTGGGGGAGACACTGCTCAGGAAATTCTTGTCGCCGTGGTAAGTCGCCGTGATGGAGTGCGTCCCTCCGCTCAAGGCGGCGGTGGTGATCGCGGCGATACCGCCTTTGAGGCTCACAGTGCCCAGGGTCACAGTGCCATCGTGGAAGGTCGCGGTACCAGTTGGTGTTCCCGCGGTGGATGATACAACCTGCACGGTTAGAGTGACCGGCTGCCCGAAGGTTGAAGGATTGAGGGAGGACGCGACGCTGGTCGAGGTACCCGCTTGCACGCCTGTGCCCGACAACGGAACTGTGGTTGTACCGGCAGGCGTGTTGTCGGGCATCGTGAGATTGGCGCTCGCACTGCCCGCCACCGTAGGACTGAAATCAACAAAGACCCGGCAGGAGGCGCCGACGAGGATAAATTGGCCGCTGCAACCGTCGTCGGTGAGCTGGAAGTCGGCGTCACCCGCGATGCTCACCTTGAACATCTGCAGCGAGGCATTGCCATTGTTGGTGAAGATAACCTCCTGTGAGCCGCTGCTGGAAAAGACCGCCTGATTCCCAAAGGCGAGTGACGCAGGCGAAGGCGAATCAATAGGTGCGTAGGTGTTATATGCGGGCATGATCCAGGTGGACCAGGTATTGGATGGAGACGTCGAAGCGTACTCGCCCTCGACCCAAATTCCCAGGAAGTCAGGATCGGCAGCGGCGCCATGATAGTCGCCCCAGCGATTCTTATTTTGGCTGTCGAGCCGAAGATAATTCCCTTGCCCGGCTTGCAAGGTGGTTTCGGATCCCACACACAGGGTGCAGACGCTGGAGCGTGGGATGGGGGCCGCGTAGGCGCCGGGGAAAGTCGCCGATCCATCGGAACGGGTATAAACCATCATCTTGTCGGCGTTGGCATTTTGCTCGACCCAGGGATAGTAAACGTTGGTCCCCTCCGGTTCGCTTAAGAACCAGTCATTGACGTTCGACATGTTGGGATAGCCGCTCACATCAATTTCGGTAAAAGCGGCGCAGGCCTCTGTCGTGCCACCCTGATTGCAGGCGATGGTCTGGCCGACCGATAAATGCCCGAACTCCCAGGTGGCAAACAAAACCCGGGTGTCGGGAACGTCGAGCGACTGAACCGCGTTCGGTTGAAGGGCATCCGGCGCGACTCCAAAACTGCCTACAGTATCGTCATTCTCTCCATCGAGATTGGGGCCGCTGGTGGAGCCGTTGCAGCAATTGGCAGCGCCGGTCAGGTGCCATATATGAAGAGTGTTGTCCCCTCCCCCTTGTCCGGCTGCATCTACCCAGAAGTCGCCATCCGTATCCCGGGCGAAATGCATGATCGCGGCGCGCACGGAGGTGGACACCTGCGTGTTCAGGAACGCTTCCCGAATATCCCAGAAGTCCCACCAACTGCAACAGGGACCGTTGACCAGTTCATCCTTGGTCATGATTCGTATCTTGGAATACTGGAATGAGCCCCGCGGAAAATTGAAGGGGAAACTAAACATATTGCAGCTGAAGTAAACCGCTACCGAATCCATCCCGATATAAGGCTGGTCGCACCAGTTGTTGCTGCTGCCGCTGCCGTTCAAGGTTGCGTCAAAGGCAAAGACATTCCAACCTTCGTGGACATCATCGGCGGCAGAAACCGCCAACAGGAAGGTCGAACGCTTCGGCGAGTCGCTCACCGATGTGGTCAGCAGAAAGAAACGGTCGAGGTCCGGATCGAACACGATGAAGGGATCGAAGATCTGGTCTTGCGCCGCGACCCCGACCGGAGAAAAGAGGTCGGACAGTAGTGCCGACGACAGGAGGTTCCCATTCTTATCGAGTACATTCACCACGCTGTTGACCACGGTCACGATATTGAAATGACCCGCGGCAACACCGCCATCCGGCGGAATCTGGCCGGTCCAGCCGCTGCCGAAAAACCCCGCACTGGATGAGGCCGCAGCTACTGGGCCCACATTGTGCCCGGCGCCATGGACCCTTTCATTCCTAGCGGTTTGGACCTGCGTCGCTCCCCTTCCCGGAACATTCAACACGCTGGGATTCCAATGGAGCTCTTTTTGCTCTTCCGGGCTTAGAACTCTGACTGGCGGCTTGGTGGTGAGATCAAAGAGTCCGGCGGCAGCACGCTCCTTGGCCGCCTCCGCTTGTTCCGTCTCACCCTCGGGCATGAATGTTGTCTTTCCCGGAGGAAGCTGATGCACCTTTCCATCGGGGCCGATCGGCCCGGGCTTAAAAGGCACCTTGTAGGCCCGCATGGCGAGATGGCCGCCGCCACCGCGGAACGGGGGCGCACTTAGTGGCGACTGCGCGCGACCGTGCCAGGGCAACCACAGTGGCAGAATAATCAGTGCACTCAGCAATCCAGTTGTTACAGCCCGAAAAGTCGACGGGGACAATCTGGATATGAGCGATCTTAAGTTCACCATGGCCGCTCCTTTTATTGGGTGCTGGCACCCGCAGCTTTTTAGCCAGGACTGGTCCCCAGCTGCGGGGTTCTTCTTCTCATAACATCGAAATCGGCGCGCAAAAGACGACAAACTGGCCAAGGAAATTTATGGGACGGTCAGGTTGGCAATAGAACTAGTCCGGAATGAGCTGGCCGGGATCGGGAGGGCCACTCCAAGCAATCGGCATGAGCAGCGAAATGTATCTGCGGAGGAAGAAGAACCGTCTGATCAAAATTCTTGTTTGCACGCGGGGTCGCGAATCGACGATGGACGGCCGAAGCGGACGGATTCTGTCGCGCCCAAAAGGCGGAGCAACCATCGCGCCTGGCCGTTTGCACGCGGCAATGAGTTCGTCGAAATCGATGAAACGGAATACGCTGCGCTTCCTGCAATGCGAAATGCCGCAGAGTAAGGTCCGCAAATAGTCAAAAATCGTTTCTTCTAGTTCTTTACGGTTGGAGGATAGTTCTTCATCATCTTCGCAATTGCCTTGTCGAGATTCTTTTGCCGCTTTTCGGGCTTGGCCTTGGGATCGAGCGTCTTGCTGGCAACGCCGCGCCACACCAGGTCATGGTGCGAGGAATCGTACATGTCCAAGGCAAGCTGACCGGTATAGATGGTGGAGGTCTGACCGGTCGTTGTCCCGCCGCCAGGGGCGCCATACCATCCACCGCTGTACCAGCCGGGGCCATATCCCCAGTCGGAGCTGTATGAGGTAAATTGCTTCTCGGTACCGATCCCGACTTGGTATCCAACGAACAGGTCGGCGGTGTCGCCGTCAACTTTGGTCAACCCCTTCGTGGCGAGTGCTGAATCCAATGACGCTTTGATCTGCTTGTCCGTCAAGTCATCGACCTTGGGAGCATCCTTCAGATCCACCCACTTGTAGGTTTTGAACTTCGTAAAGTCTGTGCCCTTGTCGAAGTTGTAGCGAACATCCTGACTTGATGCAGCGCTGACAACAAGCATTAGGAAGCCGATTGAAAGCAGCGAACGTCTCTTCATCTCGATTCTCCACTTGATACTGAAGTTGGAACGTCACCTTGAATGTGGATCGCAGCCTGTGAAGGGATTTGCCCGAGAAAGCAGGATTGATTGTAGGAGCCGCCTACCCGGCAGCGGAACTGTCAGTCCTTACAGGGTCTGCGGCACGACCCGGTCGGTCCCCTTCATCCCTTGGAGCAGCCGGAGAACAGGAGCGAGTGATCTCATCGAACCCGAGAGTCGCGGGCCACGTTGATTCAACAGGCCGCAGGTTCACTCGTTAAAACGGACATCGAGATTGACCACTCGAAGCCAGCATTTTGTTTCGGAAATGAGTCTTCCGATGTGTCAGACGGCCGTTCCCTGCAGGATGAGCAAAAACCGCGACGCGCCATCGAACGGTCGGTGGGCGGCGGAGCCCCATTTTGTCTGTGGACCACGAGCGACCCGGGCCACCCCTGCGCAGGCCACCGCCCCAAGACTGTCAGAACTTACAGGTTCTAAGGGAGGAAGCTGCGGGTAGAGTGGCGCAAAGAGAAGGACCTGCCATGAAACCGAAAACGCCCCGGTTCCAAGTATCCATGCGCGTCACGCGGAACCTGATCGCCGTCGTTTGCTCGTTGCTGCTCGTTCCAGGGGACTTTTCGTTGTTCGCCAGCCAGAACGCGCAAGGCGCCCCTCAAGAACAAGCCGCCAAGATTCCACCCGATCAACTCGATTCCCTGGTCGCCCCAATCGCTCTATACCCGGATCCCATGCTGACCCAAACCCTGGTGGCCTCGACTTATCCTCTGGAGATCATCCAGCTTCAGCAGTGGCTCACAAAGAACAAGAACCTGAAAGACAAAGAGCTGGCTGAAGCCGTGAAAAAGCAGGATTGGGATCCCAGCGTTCAGGCCATGGCGTCGCTTCCGGATGTGGTCAAGCAAATGGCAGAAAACGTCAAGTGGACCACCGATCTGGGAAATGCATTCCTGGCGCAGCAGAGCGATGTCATGGATGCGGTGCAGCGCATGCGGAAGAAAGCCCAGGACAAGGGCAACCTCAAATCGAGCGAGCAACAGAAGGTTGAAACAAAAGTTGTCGAAAACAAGCAGGTCATTGTTATCCAGCAGGCCAGCCCGGAAGTCGTCTACGTTCCCAGCTACAACCCAACTGTCGTGTATGGAGCGCCGGTGTATGCGTATCCGCCGATTACCTACCCCCCACCCGGATACTACGCGGCCGGGATGGCAATCTCGTTCGGCGTCGGAGTGGCGATGGGAGCCGCTTGGGGTGGGGGCTGGGGATATGGCGCTGGCTGGGGACACAACGACGTCGACATCAATGTCAATAACAACTACGTGAACAATTCCAACCGGCAGAACGTAAACAACGTCAACCGTGCAGCCAATCAGCCTGCCGGGGGAAACAAGTGGCAGCACAATCCCCAACACCGGGGCGGCGCTCCCTATTCGGACCGGGCAACCGCGACCAAGTATGGCGGCACCGCGCGAGGGGACTCCATGGCGAATCGCCAGGCAAATGCGCGCCAGAACCAAGGCCAACGAGGAGGCCGGCAACAGGCGGGCGTAAGCGACCGAAGCTCACCGGGAGGCCGGACGCAACAAGCCTCCTCGCGCGAACGGGCCGGGACCTCGGATCGTAGTCAACCCGGCGCGGGTGATCGCAATGGCGGCGGCAGGGATGCGGGTAGCCGTAACGGGGGAGCCGGGGTGAGCAACAACATGAACCAGGGCCGCGGTAGCGGGGGCGGGGATCGGGTCGGGGATCGCAGCGTTCCCAGTGGCGGCGGGTCTCGCGGATCCAGCGCCTTCGGAGGCGGCGGGGGTGGCGGAGGTGGCTTCAGCGGAAGCAGTGCTCGAAGCAGCAGCGCGCGCGGCTCATCCAGCATGGGCTCCCGCGGCGGCGGCAGCAGAGGCGGCGGCGGCGGAGGCCGGCGAAGGTAAATGAGCCGTGAATAAGGAGACATCCATGAAGCTGCAGAGCCGGTTAACGAAAGGCCACCGCTCATCATCCTTTTTGGTTGGCATTCTGTTTTGCGCCCTCGGCTGCACCCTCAATGCGCCAGCCCAGCAGGCGGAGAAAGCCGCACCTTCGCCAGCACAAAAGCTGTTTGACACCCCACAGCAGGCCGCCGACGCCCTCGTCCAAGCCACCGGAAAGTACGACGTCCCCATGCTGATGGAGATTTTCGGGCCGGATGGCAAAGATTTCGTGTCGTCGAGCGATCCAATACGCGACCAGAATTATGCCAAGGAATTTGCGGCCAAGGCTCAAGAAAAGCTGTCCGTCAACGTGGACCCGAAGAACAAAGCGCGAGCCACCGTTTCCATCGGAGACGACGATTGGCCCTTCCCGGTTCCCATCATCAAACAGGGCGCGAAGTGGCGCTTCGATGCAAAGCAGGGCCACGATGAGATTCTGTACCGGCGCATCGGCACCAACGAACTCGACGCCATCCAGGTATGTCGTGGCTATGTCGAGGCGCAGCAAGAATACGCCTCCGAAATCCACGATGATTCCGGGGTCAACCAGTATGCGCAAAAGATCTTCAGCACCCCAGGAAAACATGATGGCCTGTACTGGCAGAACCCCGATGGCACGCCCGGTGGACCGGTGAGCGAGGCTGTGGCTCGCGCGATCCAAGAAGGCTATTCGGCCGAACAACGCGCGGGATACCACGGCTACTATTTCAAAGTCTTGAAGGGACAAGGTCCGGCAGCGCGACTCGGCCAACTCGACTACGTCGTCGAGGGCATCATGATCGGGGGATTCGCTCTGGTTGCGGTCCCGGTGGAATACCGCGTCACTGGAGTCAAGACTTTCATCGTTAGCTACGATGGGGTCGTCTACCAGAAAGACTTGGGCCCCGACTCTCTTGCGATCGTCAAGAAGATGGAGCGTTACAACCCGGACAAGACGTGGCAGCCAACCTACGATCAATGGCAGGCAGTCGATTCGGCTACCGGAGACTAAGAACGCCGATTCGCGGATGGGAATGCTGGCGTGACATTCGGGGAATTGGGCATGGTTGGACTGGTTGTTGTCGCACTTTCGCCTGTTCTCACGGGTCAAGAACCGCCCGAGCCGAAGCCATTGCGCTTTGACTTCACTCCGTTTGCCGGTTATCGCACCAGCATGACGTTTGGGGTTGAGCCTCACGTCTCGGGAACGAATCCACGCGTGGTCCTCGATGCCAGCCCCAGCTACGGAGCGGCCTTCGGGTTTCGCATCCACGAAGATGATCTGGTGGAGGTGCGTTGGGCAAGACAGGACTCGTATGCCCACTCCGAAGACATCAACCCGCCGGCGGCGCGTCAACACGTGGTCTTGAATCAGTTTCACGGCGATTTCAGCCACGAGTACACCATCGAAGAGTGGCGCCCCTCGATCAAACCGTTCGTGATGCTGAGCGTGGGCGCAACACACCTCTCCAGCGAGACCACCAGCAGTTTCACGCGTTTTTCGTTTGGGATCGGCGGCGGAGTCAGGTTCTACGCCAGCCGGCATGTTGGGTTCAAGGTTCAGGCGGAGTGGCTGCCCGTCTTTGTAGACCCTCAGGTAGCTTTCATCTGCGGGATCGGATGCGTGGTCCACGTGGGAGGGACCGTCAGTTCTCAGGGTGAGGTCATAGCCGGGCCGATGCTGCGCTTCTGACGCTTCCCGGCGGCTCATGCTCCTCGGCGGCGTTCAGGCATTCGTTGTACTTTGCATTTGCAGGAGGAATTCACCGTGGGCACGATGCAACTAGCCAGAAAGGAATATGTCAGCCGGGCGTTGGAAACCGCCATTCATGTCGGCCTACTCTCGGTGTTGGTGGCGGTGTGCTTTCTCATCCTGCGCCCGTTCTTGCCGTTGATTGCCTGGGGCATCATTGTCGCGGTCGCCGTGTATCCAGCCTATGCCAGGCTCAAGACCGCCTTCCGCGGACGTGGAACGCTGGCGGCAGTTCTGACGACGATTGTGTTGTTGGCCGCCCTGATCGTTCCCGCTATCCTGCTCACTGGAACGCTGGTCGAAGGGGTTCAGACGGTAACCACGCGAATCCGGGAAGGATCTCTGACGATACCCGCCCCTCCCGCAAGCATCAAAAGCTGGCCCATCATCGGCGCCCCACTCACAAACATGTGGAGTCTTGCCTCGTCCAATGTGGCCGCCACCCTTAGCCACTTCGCTCCACAGATCAAGACCATAATTCCTGGGCTGCTGTCCGCGACCGCCGGAATCGGCCTGACTCTGCTGCAACTGATGCTGTCGATCGTGCTCGCCGGAGTTCTCTTGGCGAATGCTGAGGACTGCGCCAAGATCTCGCGCGCATTCGCTGACCGGTTGTTTGGCAGCCGGGGTGCCGAATTCGACCAACTCATGGGTTCCACGATCCGTAGTGTCACGATCGGCGTTCTTGGTGTCGCGATTATCCAATCGGTGCTCGCAGGGATTGGATTCCTGGCGGTGGGTTTGCCCGGAGCCGGGTTGTGGGCCATCGTCTTCCTGATCGCCGCCGTATTGCAGGTGGGTGGTCCCTTGCTCATCCCCGCGGTGATTTACGCGTTTGCGATTACCAGTACCACGAAGGCGATGTTGTTCCTGGTTTGGTGCGCTTTCGTCGGTCTCATGGACAATGTGCTCAAGCCCATATTGCTCGGCCGGGGCGCCGCTGTTCCCATCGCAGTGGTATTCGTGGGGGTCATCGGCGGCTTCGTGTCCATGGGCTTCATCGGCATGTTCGTGGGCGCTATCGTTCTTTCGGTGGGTTACAAGTTGTTGCTTGCATGGCTGGGTGCGGAGCCAACGAGCGAGGAGAACCTGGAACCCGTGCTCCAGCAAGCAGCGCAACCAGCCAGATCTGCGTAGCCAACACAGAGCCATGAACGGGCTGTGGAATGTGATCGCAAAATGGTTTCGTCGGCCTAAACGGCAAAGAGTTTATTGCCGCAATACTCGGCATCCGGGGCCGATGCCCAAGGAACTACGAACTTGATAGTTTTCGCGGGCCGCCACGTCGAGCAAAATTCAAATCCCAGAACTGTCATTTCTGCCAGTGTCGGCTACAAACTTTGTTCCCTACACTCGTTCGCACTACCGCGCGGGGAGCCTCTAGAGCTGAATTGTGAATAGCACGCCTGATAGACCGTCCTGGTACCTGCTGACTCAACATTGGTTGAGTCTCGTCGGCGTGGCTTTGGTTACGACCGCTGTCATTTCCTGGCTGTTCGTATTGCCGCTCCAGATCCGCGGCCATGTCGACAATCCCTACGTCGGGATTATTGTTTTCCTGATACTTCCGATTGTCTTCTTCGCCGGATTGGCGCTCATCCCGATTGGCGTTTACTTGAGCAAGCGCCAAATTCGGGACGGGTTGGCCGGGGGCACATTCGATCGCAGGGTCGCGCTGAAGCGACTGGCATGGTTTTTCGGGCTCACCACGCTGGCCAACTTTCTCCTCGGGACGCAAGTCACCTATCGGGCCGTCGAACACATGGAGACCCCGCAATTCTGCGGGGCCACCTGTCACACGATGAGCCCCGAGTTTGCTGCTTACCAGAACTCGCCTCACTCCCGGGTGGAATGCGTGGAGTGTCACGTCGCCCCTGGGGCCGCAGGTTGGGTCGCAAGCAAGGCCGCAGGCGCTCGGCAGCTGGTTGAGACCACGCTGAATTCATATCCCAGGCCCATTCCTTCCGCGCTGGAGAGCAATCGTCTGGTGCCGGCCAGGGAGACCTGCGAGAACTGCCATTGGCCACAACAATTCGCCGGCGTGCGCCTGCGTGTGTTCAACAAATACGCCGACGACGAAGCCAATACGCGGACACAAACCGTCCTCATGTTGCTGATCGGGGGAAGCAAGCTGCGGGGGATTCACGGCGCTCACTTCGGCCCAGGCGTCCAGATTCGCTTTTCGGCGGCTGACCCTAAACGGCAAACCATTCCGTCGGTGGAATACCGGAATTCAACCACCGGAGTAGACCAGACCTTTGTTAGTTCCGATGCGGGTCCGAAAAAGGAGTTGCCAACCTTTGAAATGCAGTGCGTAGACTGCCATAATCGCCCGACCCACACTTTTGATTTGCCGGAACGCGCCATGGACAAGGCTCTGGCCCTGGGCGAGATTCCCGTCAGCCTGCCATTCATCAAGAAGCAGGGTATAGAAGTGCTGAAGGCTACTTACGCAAGCAACAAGGACGCGAGCGAGAAATTACCGGCGGCCCTGGTCAGTTATTATCAGCAGCATTATCCTGACGTGTACGCCAAGCGTTCGCAAGATATCAATCAGGCAGCTCAGCGCATCCTTGCCATTTACAACCGCAATGTGTTTCCAGATTTGAAAGTAACCTGGGGCACCTATCCCAATAACCTCGGCCACATGGATTTCCCAGGATGTTTCCGGTGCCATGACGGTTCGCACAGTACCGCAGATGGCAAGACCATCACGCAGGACTGCAATACCTGTCACGAGCCATTGGCAATGGACGAGGCCTCTCCAGAGATATTGAAGACGCTCGGCGTCGCCGAACGGCTGTCAGCATTGGAGAAGCGGTAACCGCAAATAGGATTGCGCCAAAACACAACAAGACTATAGGCAGAAGAAAAGGAGCTTGAACCATGAATTGGAAATCAGTCGTCTCTGCAACAGCTTTGTTGCTGATTGTGTCCACCACATCCTGGGCGGCAGCAGACGGTGCGGCCCTGTACAAATCAAAGTGCTCCGGTTGCCATGGGGCCAATGGCGAAGGCAAGCCGGCCATGAAAGCCCCGCCCTTGAAAGGAACCAAGCTGGACGCTGACCAGATCGTGCAGCACATCACCAAGGGTGAACCGCAAAGCAAAGCTCCCCACAACAAGGGCATTTCCGGATTAAATGAGGAGCAGGCCAAGGCAATCGCAGACTTTGTAGCATCGCTCAAATAGCTCACGAGCAAATCGCTTAGGAGCCACTCTTGTCCCGCGAGGCGAGGTCGCCGGATTCGGGCGCCCGCCCGCCGGGCACGAGCGTGTTGGCAGGCCTCAGGTGAGGGTACATCTGTGAAGACCAGTCGATGGTATATACATTTTTTTATTCTTGTGCTGGCGGTGGGATTACTATCTCTGATCCCGTCGGTGCTCGCCTCGGGGCGGCAAGAGAGTAATGCGGCTCCAACGCCCAAAACAAGCGCTCAGTACGTTGGAGTCGACGTCTGCAAGACCTGCCACGAGGACCTCTACAAGAAGAACTTTGAAGATACGCCGCACTTCAAAACCACGCTCGAGGGTGGACACGGTTGCGAGTCGTGTCACGGCCCCGGTTCCGAGCACGTGGAGGGCGGCGGGGACGTGAGCAAGATCATCCGCTTTTCCACCCTGTCCAAACAGGAAGTCAACAAGCACTGCCTGAGTTGTCACGGCGAAAATCTGAAGCAGAGACATTTCTCAAGCTCCATGCACGCCGGCAATGACGTGGGTTGCCTGGATTGCCATTCGCCGCACAAGGCCAAGGAAGCCCAGCACCTGCTGGTGCAGGCTCAACCGCAATTGTGCTACGGCTGCCACGTTACGCAGAAAGCGGATTTTGCCAAGCCTTACCACCATCGGGTGGAAGAAGGCCTGATCCGGTGCGATGACTGCCACAACGTACACGGCACCACGACCTTGCGGCAGGTGAAAGCCCTGCCCAGCGGCGACGCGGTCTGTTACCGATGCCACGCCGATAAGCAGGGGCCATTCGTGTTCGAGCATGTTCCGGTGAAGACCGAGGGCTGCGTGAGCTGCCACACCCCGCACGGGTCGACCAACCCGCGCCTGCTGCGGGTAAGCCAAGTGAACCTGCTGTGCCTGCAGTGTCACACCTTCCCGGTAATTGGTCCATCCGGGCCAGCGCACAACCAGTCTGCCAAGTACCAGGCATGCACCATGTGCCACATGGCGATCCATGGCTCGAACGCCAGCAATGTGTTCTTTAAGTGAGGATGTCATGACGGACAAGCCCGAGAATCGCAACAACGGCGCAAGATCGGCGGCCGCGGCCTTTCATCGAGCCCTGAGAGCTCTCTTGTTCTGGAAAACCGGACCCGTCCTTCTTGCAGCTGGTTTCGGATTTGTGCTGAGCGGACTCGGTTGGGCACAGAATCCCGCCGGCAGCGGAACTCCTCAAGCCCCATCGGCGCCCGAAGGGGTAGAGAGTGGGGGATACCGGATCCACCAGTCGATCGAACTGGGTTATCGCGCCAACGACACGACCGGCAGCGGCGCAATGTATAACACGCTGGTCAACGAGCATAGCGGAGTGCGTGTGTTTGATCAGAGCCTGACTATGCAGACCACCACCCATGAAAGTCTGTTGTTCGACAACATGTATGTGAACAGTTTTGGTTGGGGCGGCGACCCGAGCAATGCCATATTGCTGCGGCTGGATAAGAACAAGTGGTATGACTTTCGCACCAACTTCCGGCGGGATCAGAATTACTTTGATTACGATCTGCTGGCCAACCCTCTCAATCCATCGACCTCTGCTCCGACGATCCCAGTGAACTCCTCGCCCCATACCTTTGCAACGACCCGGCGCATGACCGATCTCGATCTGACTCTGCTACCCCAATCGTGGATCAGCTTCCGGCTGGGATATTCCCACAACAACATGTCGGGTCCCTCCAATGGCAGCGTTCATGAAGGAACGGACGCTTTGCTCTCCCAGCCGTGGAACACGACTTTGAATTCGTATCGGATTGGCGCGGATCTTAAAGTCTTGCCGCGCACAGTTTTGAGCTACGACCAATTCCTCGACTACTACAAAGGTGACACCACCCTGAACTTGGCACCGTTCGCGCCGGCGCTGTTGCCGGGCGGAGCCGGGTCGGTGGAACTGGGCTTGCCCATGGACACTGTAAGCGGCTCGCCTTGCAAGCCTACGGCACCCGCCACCAGCCTGATTGACTCGACTGGCACTCTCACCAACCTTGCCTGCAATGCCTTCTTCAGCTACAACCGTGCGGACCGCGTCCGCACGTCGAATCCGACGGAACGGGTCAGCCTGCGCAGTCATTACTTCGACCGGCTTGAGTTCACTGCTTCGTTTGCTTACAGCGAAGCTGACATGAACTCGCAGTTCAACGAGTTTTTCAATGGACTTTCCTCGCGAAGCGAAACCCGGCAAAGCACGGTCACCGGACCGCCGCAGGCGACCCGGGTCTCCGACGTAGCCGACTTCACCGCCACTGTTTACCTTACCCAGAGCATCCGCCTGGTCGACACCTTCCGCTTCTGGGCATTTCGCATCCCGCAGAGTTTCGCCTCAACCGAGACTGATTGGATCATTCCGGTGAGCGGTTCGTGTGCGCCTCCGACCTGCTCGCTACTCATCCCCATTTCAGGCACAGTTCCCACGACAAGTACATCGCTCACGACAACGTCGTTTAACCAGAACTGGAAACGCAATGAAACCGACCTCATCTGGGATGCGAATCGTCACTTTGGGGCCCGCGCCGGCTTCCGTTACGGCAGCCAGGCGTTCACCCATGTGAACGATTTCGCCACCAACGACGTGGACTATATCCCTGTGAATGAATACACGGTACTCGTCGGTTTCTGGGCTCGGCCGATCCAAAACCTGCGCTTCAATTTTGACTTGGAGCATTCTAATTACGACAACACGATCGTGCGGATCGGGCCCCGGAAAGAAGGCCGTTACCGGATTCAGGCCAACTACACGCCGAAACCGTGGGCTGTGCTGGGTGGCTCGATCAACCTGCTGGAGCAATCCAATGGCGATGCCCTGGTCAACTATCAGGGACACAATCGTAATTACGGCCTTTCGGCATCCCTGGCCCCCAAGGAGCGCTTCGGGCTTGAGCTAGCCTACAATTTCAGCGACTACCAGCAGAACGCCTTTATCTGCTTTAATGACACGCCTCCTGCCGGCGTGACCCTGCCCGTAGTCACCAATGCAGGGGATTGTACGCAAAATGTAAATCCAAATAATCCGTACGACGATTCGAGTAACCCGCTTCTGACGAATGGACTCTACACGAACAAGACAAACTATGCGCTGGCAACGGTGCGGATCCAGCCTCTGCCTCGCATCACGACTCAAGTGGGATACAGCATCACTAGCGTCAGTGGCACCACTCCGCAATTCAACATTCTGCAACCCCTCGGCCCGCTTGCCTACAACTACCACCTGCCGCTGGCTAATCTCGCGGTCGACCTCGGGCACAACCTGACCGCAAAAATGGGATGGAACTACTACCAGTACGGAGAGCAATCATTTGTCGGACCGACCGCTTCTCGCTATTTTCACGCCAACAACGCCACGTTCGCGCTACGCTGGGCGTTTTGAGGGAACCGGCAAGGCTGGATTCTTTTCAATGCGACTCATGCCCTGCGGGCAAGATTCGGTTGCCTCTCGACTCGAACCACGAGCACAGCCACCCGCAGATAAGTTCTCTGGAGGCGCCGTAGCGTCAGATAAGGGAGAAGTGTCTTCGGGCCCGAAGAGTAGTATCGATTGATAATCCCCTCTCGTTAACCGTCTATGTACTGTCAATTCTGACAGCGTCAACTCGCTCCATGCGTACGCTTGGAGAGCGACAAACTTGACGCTTGATCTGTAAACGGTATCGGTGAGGCTATCCGAAACGTAGAGCACCGCAGGGTAGAAGAGGGTGTGTCAAACCTGGCGCACTGGTGCGCCGGCAAACGCACCGAATGCCTAAACCAACTGACAGCGGCACGGTGTGGGTTTGAACTTGATTCTGCGACCAGCTGTCTTGCCTCTTTCTGAACAAACTAGGCAGCTATGATGTGGCTCCGCACCGCATAACGTACCAATTCGGCGCTGGACTTGATGTCGAGCGCCTCCATCATCCTGTACTTGTGAAAGGCCACCGTCCGGGTCGTCATGTTTAAAATGTCGCCAACTTCTTTCATCACCTTTCCTTCGGCCAACAACTGCAGGACTTCCCGCTGTCGCTCGGTGAGGCGCTCGGTCCGGTCAAGCTTCTCGCGATCTCGCCGCAGGAAGTTGATCGTATCCTTGGGGAGTTTCCGTGAAATGTAAGTGTTCCCGCGCAGTACTTCGCGAATGGCGACCACCAGTTCCGTAGATGCACATGTCTTCAACAAGTACGCCGAACCCCCGCGGCGGAAGGCTTCGGCGGCCACCTCTGGATCGGCGTTCACCGTGAGGTAAACCAGCTTAATCGCAGGCCACGTTGCCTTCACCTGTTGCCCGGCATCCAAGCCGTTGAGAACCGGCATGGCAACATCGAGGAGGACGAGGTCGGGTTTCAACTTCCCCACCTCTCGAACCACGGCTCGCCCATTGACAACAATACCCACTACGTCAAATTCAGTCTCGAGCAGCTTCCGACACAACTCGGCCACCAGAGTGTGATCGTCGGCGATTAGGATTCGGGGGCGATGGGATGACATCTTCGGCTCCTTCTTTGAGTCTTGTAGGCTGCCCGGAAGGCGGAAAAATGGGCGAGCCCCAGGTCGGATGCTTTTTCCCAGCGCGAAAGATATACGCCTCTAAAAGAATTGCAACTGGTAAAAGTACTAGCCGCTTCCGTCCCCAAAACAATAGGGGTATGCAATCTGGGGTGGCCCTTTTTCCGGCGTGGCCTGCGTGAATTCCCTTTTTTTCCTTGCACAACATACCTAGAGGCTACGGCTGTCGTCCATGTACCACCTTACAGCTATAGTCTTCAGCGGCACACTTGGCGGAGCGCCAAGGCACCTTTGTGCTTCAAGGCTCGGAAATCGTAAAGAACGGCAAGATCAAGGACATGGTTTGTCGTTCCCAGATCGGGGAATGGTGATCTTTCCGGGTTCCGGTGGGAAGACGGCCTTGGTTCCAACGAAACGCCGGATTACTGGTTCGAATGATGTCGCTGCATTCGCGGAACGCTTCGCTGAGCGCGCGCATCGCCACTGAATTGACCTTGCACTGCGCATGGTAGAACGACTCCCGCTCGCGCGGCATCACTAGTTTTAAGACCTTCTTCCGGATGTGGTCAGGTTACTGCCTCACTGACATTGAACGGCGAATGCGCCGTCTATCCAAGTAATGCAAGGACATGGCGACCTTTCACAAGTAAGTGTTTAAAAAATAGGACGGCCCTGTTCATCCCCTTTGCCGTTGACAACGGTTGAGTACCTGTATTACGCTGCGCGCTCATCATTGGGCACGGCGTCCTGTTCCCCACCGTTGCCCGCCGCCACGTAGTTGCGCTTGCCGCTCATGTTCTCCAAGGGCTTGGATCGCGATCACAGGTATCTGTTGACCGCGGTGAAAGTGCTCAGGTCCGGATCAGCTAGTGTAGTGCGTCATAAGTAACAACCGTTATAATTCCGCCCTCGTCTAATAGGCAGGAGACCCCGTGGATGCGGATCGCCCCTGCCATCAGCTTGAGTTCGGAGCAGCAAGCCACCTTGGA